>Ga0180007_10000474_pt1 | contig 68138 bp, 50 predicted proteins | sample MM_PC_MetaG_FD_121122 | JGI IMG/M metagenome (GOLD analysis project Ga0180007, IMG submission 121122) | Groundwater microbial communities from the Aspo Hard Rock Laboratory (HRL) deep subsurface site, Sweden - MM_PC_MetaG | ecosystem: Environmental > Aquatic > Deep subsurface > Groundwater... | reverse complement strand
TTTTTGACAGTGTTTGTCTGTGGAAATATAGATACTATATATACTAACAAATCAACATAGTAACAGTTTGCGAATTTACCTATGGTTTGGCAATTGGGAGCGTGGTTTTCTGTCAGGCACTAGTTAGTTTTGATGTGGTAATGTTTACGCACATTTTCTCATTGGTCTGCCAGCCACACCCTAACCTCAATTTGTTGTTAAGTGACTGCTACTATTTTTCTATTTCAGGAAAATAAAGCTTCAAGCCCTTCCTCATACGGTATAAAATAAATATTTAATTCGGGAGATGAAAAAAATTTTTGAATTTTTTTTTTACTAAAGGTTTATATGGATTTCATAAATTGCCAGTAATAAAGAAATCAATTCTAACGCTGGCGTGAAAAAATTATTTTTTCTCTGATTTTAATTCCTTTTTTTCTTTCCATCTTTTTGTTTCTTTTAGCATTAGCATAGTAACGTATCTGTGATTTTTTGGTTTCTCAATTTGAATAGGATGAGGATTCACTTCATCAAAACTTATAGATGAAAAATCGCTAATACTGCTACTATTCAAACTTCTTGAAATATCATTTTTTGCTGCTGCTAACTCAAGGTCAATTGTAGACGATTTGGACAAATCACATCCTATTCCCACTATCTTTATATAGGAATATGCTCCTTGTTTTTGGTGTTCTTCATAAAATCTTTTATTTTTTCCATTTTTTGCTATCATAACAACGGGATTATCTTTTCCGTTGTAATTAAAGTATTTTTTTAAACGCTTATTCAAAAATACAATGTGCTGCTTAAATCGATCGATTCTTTCCGGTGTGGCTTGTTCTACAAAAGGAACAATTTTGCTATCTCTAAATTCCTTAAGAAGTGTCCAAGCGATAATTAATTTGTTCGAATCAGAATTTTTTAGATTTTTTGAATTATTTTTTATCATATTTAGTTCTTGAGGTGTAACAGATTCATAAAAAATAGTTTCATAAAACACATCTATTTCCAATTCATTTTTAAATACTAATTTTAATTTTGTCCAATCTTTTACCACACATGAAGATGTTTTTATTTTAGGTTTTCCTAAAATCGGTTTTCTATTTAGAATTTCTGCATCATTATATAACTCAAGATTGTCTATTGCTTCCAAAAACTTCCTTTTCGCAGGGTCATCCCACGGAGTATTATTTAAATGTTGTATTAATTCTTTATATTTTTTGTCACAAAGATTAATTATTTCATCTCTATGAATAACAAATTCTTCAATCAATTGTGAGCTACGTGACCATAGAAATTTGATTAATGCATGCTGATTATTTTTAATATTATTAATTCCTTCGGTTAAAGCTTTATTCTCCCACATTTTTTTTGTAAACATTACATATTGAATTAAATCAATAATACACGAAATCCCTCCATGATAATAATTTTTTTCTTTAAATATATTCATTGATATTTCTTCAAACTCTCGCAGGCTTTTATAGTTCTCTAATGTAAATTTATTTTTTATGATGCCCAGACTATCATTTAAAAACATTTGCTCATTTATATTATTTTGTAAAAACTTAATTGAATTTTCAATTATCGCAATTTTTAAATTATATAGTTTTGGTCTTAATCTACATATATTATCTTCATATAGCTTAAATGCTTCTATGCTTCTGGCTTTTGAGTATGAATCGGTAGGCTCAAAATTTTTATCTTCCCAGAACAAATTAATTTTAAAACAACTGTAATCTTTGGGGATATTGGTATTATTCCTAATGAATTTAATAACTTCACTTTTGTCAATAATTTCAATCTCTTCTGGTAATTTAAGTGGGTTTAGATTTCCATACTTAATACCAAATCCAGGATCCATCCCAAATATTGTTTTAACAAGTCCATTGTATATTAGGAAGTTTTTATCAATACTTAGATAAAATAAAAATTCTTTTAAAAGTTCAATCAATTCTTGTGGTTGATATAATCTCATTATTGGAATAATAAAAGAATTCCGTAAATCCTTATTATCAACATACTCAATTTCACTCTGTGTAAAGAGTGATAATGTTTTAAAATTAAAAAGAATATCGAAATTAGTGTTTTTTAGGATGATTTCAATAGGTAGAGGAAAGATCATATTTAATCTTTCATTTCCATTTCTATATGTTTTTAATTCAAACAAATTTGAATCATATATGACATTATCAATTTTAAGATCCTGTTTAATATCTGGAATTTCGTATCGATTTTTCAAATAATCAACAATTGCATTTAGATTTCTCTTCTCTTCTTGATTATAAATGAACTTTTTTAAATTATAAATTCGATTTCCTGAATTATAAATTGAAATTTCTGAATATTTTCTTGACATTTTATATTTTTTTTAAAAAAACGACTAACCTCCGTGAAATTTCACATAAGTACTGTTGATGACTAAAAAAACATGGAGATGCAAAATGAAAAAAAATAGAAAAAAAATAGAAAAAAAGGTGACCTTTTCTCAATTAGATACATATTTAGCTACTATTGGAGTAGAAATATACCATACAGGGGCATTAATTCCAAATTCAATAACAAAAACTGAATGTATCGAGGTAATTAAAAAGTTAATAGAAAGTGAATCATTTATCCAATTCGCCATTGGTGATTTTTTACAGTATTATGAAAAAACCTGGGGTGATGGATATGAAGAACTTATGGCTGCCACGGGTCTTAGTTATGGAACTATTTGTAATTATAAGAGCATAGCAAAAAAAGTTCCTTTGTCTAACCGAAATGAAAAACTTTCCTTTTCTCACCATGCAGAAGTAGCGAGTTTAGATGAGGAAGAACAAAAAGAAATGCTTGATATCGCTGAAAAAGACAATCTGAATAGAGAAGATTTAAGATTAAAAATAAAAGAGAAAAAAAGCCCTAACGCAAAAGACCCAGAAATAACTAAACATGTATGTCCTTTTTGTGGTAAAAGGTGGTGACTTATGACTATAGATGTAATTTCTCTGTTTTGTGGTGCTGGGGGCTCATGCGAAGGTTACAAACAAGCAGGGTGTAATGTAATTGCTGGCGTAGACAATAATAGAAAAGTATTAGATGTATATGCTTGTAACCATCCAAAATCAAAACCAATTTTTGGAGATCTTTCAAAAGTTACTGCAAATAAGTTATTAAATGCCTGTAGTAAAAAGAAAGGTGAATTGGATATTTTGGATAGTTCTTCACCGTGTCCAGGCGTTTCAATGGTGGGGCAAAGGATTCATAGGAAAAAGAAAACCCCTATATTAGAAGTTCCAAGTAATAAGTTATTTTTTGATAACATTAGATTAATAGGAGGCATTATGCCAAAAGTGTTTATTCTTGAGAATGTGACAGGACAATATAAAGGAATAATGCGTCCATTTTTCTTCGAATATTTGTCCCTACTAAGAGGCAAAGGATATATTGTTAAGTCTCAATCATTATTTGCCTGTTGGTATGAAGTCCCTCAACTAAGAGAACGTACTATAATAATTGGAGTGCGAAAGGATATCAATATGCAACCAGTTTTCCCAAAGCCTTGCAATAAAATAATTACTCTTGCTGAGGTAATCCCCGATGTTATTGCCCAAAAAATTGAGCAGTTTGATCATTCCTGGGAATCAGCCAATAAACCTGCCCACACTATTACGAAGCGACGGATGTTCAAAATAGCGACAAAGGATGGGGCTGAACGCTATCCTAATATAGATGAACTCAAAAAAATATGTTCATTCCCAAACCATTATATCTTGAAGGGCAGTTATGATGAGCAATGGGGAATGCTGGGAAATGCCGTGCCTCCAAAATTAATGAAACATATTGCACTTACAGTGAGAAAAAAAATATTTATTGCTTAATGTGTGATACTAAAAAAACAACCTTGAAATTACCAATGCAAATTGTCCTTTATGTGATTGCTGCGGTAATTTCAAAAAAAAATAATAGGAGTATTATATGACAAAAACAAGTTCAACAATTTTACAGCTACACGCTTTTTTTCAGGAACAACAGATCGTGGAATCCGAATTAGGTCTGAAATTTGAAAAAAGTTTATCAAAAGAGGAGTGGACAGAGGGCTGCAACCTATTGAAGAAATTTAAATCGCAAATCCATTTTTATATTGCCGATTATTTCCTTTACTACGAAAAAAGATGGGGGAATGACTATAAAAAATTAAGTATACTGACTGGTGTTGACGTTGGAACACTAGAAAATATTATACTTGTGGCTAAGGCGTTTATACCATATAAGGAAGTCGCCGATGTTTCTTTCTCTCATCATCAGGAAGATGTATCAAAAAAAAATGCTACAGTGAAAAATGAACTTTCCATTGAAGCAAAAGAAAACAGTTATACAAACGAGAAGAAACCCTCTATCGTAACACAACGAAAAAACGTTAACCGAAAAAAAAACCAAAGATTGGAAAACAATTAAGGAGTATGTCATATGTCAACAATAAAAACGTCAGATAAAATTACAAGAACTTCATCCAGTCATTTGTCCAGCCACATAAGTTTCTTTTGTGGTGGAGGCGGGTCGGCTATAGGTGCAAAAAAGGCTGGATATAATTTAATAGCCGCAATAGACAATAGTCAAGTTTGTCTTGAAACGGTATCTTCGAATTTTCCAAAAGCAGATGCAATTAATATTGACATCAACAAACTAAAACCCGAGTGGCTTCTTGAGCGGCTTGCGATCAAAAAGGGATCAATCGGCCTAATCGATTTTTCCTCACCACACAAGGTGTTTTCAAGACTAAAAAACGAAAAAATAAAGAGCGATTATATGAAAATGAAATTGCTTTATAAAATACCATTCTTCATATCAGAGTTATTTCCTCAATCTTTTGTAATTGAAATCGATTCTATTCTTACCGACTACACATATTTCTATCGTATTTTTCAGTTTCGTTACGCACTATCTCAACTCGGATACATTTTTACTCAATTCTATTTGTCTGTGGAGCATCATGGAGTGCCGCAGTGTAAAGGCAGAAGCTTTATTGTTGGGATAAGAAAAGACCTAGACAAATGGCCAGTAATCCCAAGACCATTCTTAAAAATAATAAACTTAAAAGATATAATTCCAACTGCCATAGACTATCACTTTAATCAGAATCAAAGTATTTGGGCGCTAACTGGCGAGTCTGCTTACTGCATAAAAAAACAGAAGATTTTTTTGATTACTTATGAAGATGGCAGGATTGACTATCCCACAATCGATGAGTTAAAAAAAATATACTCTTTCCCAAAAAATTATAAGTTATCAGGTTCAAAAAATGAAAAATGGGGAATGATTGTCAATGCCATCCCTCCCATGATGATGTATCACTTGATAAAAAAATCAATACTATATTAATGTTAGGAGAATAAAAATGAAAAAATCTAATCTTTCAAAGCAAAATTTAGTGCTATATGAAAACGAACGATATGTAGACGCGAAGGAGTTATCAAAACATATACCCTTCTCCCCGTATACTATCAAAGAAAAGGCAAATAAAAAGGAACTTCCAGGAAAATTAATTTTTAATAAATGGGTTTTCCCACTAGAAGAAGTAAAAAAAATGTTTACTCCAAACAATAGAAATGAAAATAATCTAGATTTTTTTGATTCTGAGAATTAAAAAGTTCATCTGGTTGTCTATATAATATGAGGTTGATATTGCGTGAATAAGAATAAAAAGAAATATCCTATTTTATTGAAGCCGCTTTCAAATGGCTACGGGATATATAAGTTTTATTTTCATTATAAAGGTGAAACGCATCGTGAACAGCAGCGAATACCAAAGTCAGAAAAGGACTCAATTTTTCAAAATTGGAAACAACAAATAATTCAAAGCAATGACCATCATAGGGGAAAATTGCTCTCTTCGGTAAAGGACTATCTGTTACGTTGTAAAACGATCAAAAGTCCTGAACAATACAAACACATCGTCAGGGATCTTAAAATCTTTTGTATTTTTATCACAAAAAAAAACGCCTTAAAAAGGAAAGATTTATCCTCAGACCCCTTTTTGGATGAAATCACCAAAGCAGACTGTGAGGATTTTTGTGAGTGGTTTACTAACGGCGGAGAAAAAAAGCATGCTCCAGGAACCACAAATAGAGTTTTAGGATCAATTCGCCATTTCTTTTTTTTCTGTATTGATAAAAACTATTTAAAAAATAGCAATCCAGTTTCAAGAATTAAATGCAAAGATAGTAATGAAGGCTCGATCAGATATTGCGATTTAACTGATCAGCAACTAAAAATGATTATAGATTTAGCAGAACCTGGATATTTTCAAACATACATTATGCTTTTGGCTTTCCTTGGAGTAAGACCCAAAGAAGCCCGAAATTTGAAATGGAGTGACATCAATTTGATTGACAAAACTATTACCTTGCCATGGTCAATAACAAAGAGCAAAAAAGCCAGGGTTCTTAATTTGCCACCAGTATTATTAGAATATCTAAAAACTGTTCCGCGAGAAATTGAGTACATCGTCTCCTACAATGAAAATCCACTTAAGAGTTGCAAAAAAAAATGGAGAACACTGATAAAAAAAGTGATTAAAGTTGAACTACAAAATGGGAACGATCCTAACTGGGCAAAACCTTTAACCCCTTATTACCTCAGACATAATTTTATCACTCAATGCGTCAAACAGGATATTCCACTAGTAAGAATTGCAAACTACGTCGGACACACAACTACCCGCATGATCGAAAAAGTGTATAATCACTTCAAGGGCGGCATTAAGACTGAGGAACTTAATTTTTTTGATGATATATTTAAGCATCAGGGAGAAGTGTCAACGCAGAAAAGTGTGAGGCAGTTTGACTATCTCAAAATTGTTAATATATAATTGTGTATTTTAATTGAACTGAACTATCGGAAGAATCTGACTTTAGTATCTCACTTTCCCTGTTGTCATACATCAAATTTTCTCATACTTACTTAACAGAAATCAGAACGGAAATCGGATTTTTTTTCTCGTCAAAAAGATTGAATTTCAAGTTACTATTGCTTTCTGTTTCTTTCTATATATAAGTATCGTAGAAAACTTGCAAAAAACTTGCAACAAAATGAAAAAAACCTAAAAAAAGAATTCGACTAAATCGCAAAAAACCGCGTTCTGTACGCGGTTTTCACTATTGGGCGTAGACGGGATTGAACCATCGGCCCCTACCATGTCAAGGTAGTGCTCTCCCACTGAGCTATACGCCCGCATTTTCTAATAAATGCTGTCTTTAATCCTATACTAAATTTATAAAATTTTCAAACCTGAAACATTTAAAAAAAAAACTTGTCATCCCGCAGGCAAATAGTATATAATGTAAACGTATAAATGAATGCAACCAACCAGGCAGAACATCAACACATAGCTAAAGAACAAACTGCTGATTCATTCGGTTATCTGCAGGTAACGTTTGCGGATGCAGGCAAAGATCTATTTACCGCAACAGGTATACTTACCGGGGATGTTTTCACCCGAATAGATTCACTCACACTTACTAAAGCGCCTTTTACGAATAAAAGTGAATTTGAAAAGTTTTATATTAAAAATCCTTCAGCCCCGCTTTTTATAAAAGTCCGGAATCCGGTCATTTCCGGAAATGTGCCTTATGCAGAACTTGCGCCGGTTCTGCATAAGGATGAAAAATTAAAAAATGCATTAACGCATACTGCCTCACTCACACCAGCGCAGCGTATTGAACAATTAAAAGATCTTAAATCTTCTGTAATACAGAAACTTAAAGAGGATTCTCCCCCTGAAGAAAAAATAAAAATAACACTTGATGCAGGGGCAGAAACATTCATTACTGCAAAAACAGCTCTTGAGCAGCATGAAGCAATCCGGCAGAATTTTTCTGGAAAAAATCATGCGTTAATTAAAAAAAACGAAAATATTCCGCAAATCATCCGCTGCAGCAGAGAAATTCTTGATCTGATTGTCCAGGATTTGAGCGGGAAAAAAGAGATTTTCCGCATGCTGTCAAAACTGGAAGACTATGCCGAGGGAAATACACTCGGGCACATTAAAAGAGTAATGACGCATACCGTACAATTCATGAACTATATTAATTTCAACATTGCGCGCGGACTTCGTGAAAAACTCAAACCACTTTTTGCCCCGGGTGAGAAATACTCTTTGTTTTATAAGGTTCCGTACAATCAGGTGCTTAATGAACGTTTGCGCCCGTTTACTTCGAGTGAAATTCAAAACGCCAGCATAGCTGCACTGCTGCACGATGTGGGTAAAATTGCGGATATTGACTATTTTGACTCCGGAAAAAGCTACAATAAAGATTTAATTGAACTGCATGTTCTTCGGGGATATAATCTTTTATCGCACTCGGGGGAATTCAGCAGCGACGTTCTCTTTGCAGTCGGCGCGCATCATGAATACCGTGATCACCATGAAGGATACGGCATTAAGCGGGATTTTTACCGTAAGCTTGCACGGGGAAATAATTCCCCGCCTCAGTATTGTCTTTCATATTACTCAGAGGATGCTGCCTCAGGAAAAGCGCATGAATATATTATCAACGCATTAATTACGGTTGTGGATGTTTTCGATGCCCTGATATGCAGCCGTAGAAAATACCGGGACAAGGGATTTACTGAAAAAGAAGCGCTGAGTATAATGAAAAATATGACATTAAAAGAAGGAAAACTCGACTGCATTCTCTATGATTTATTCGTAAGCTATGCAGCGGCAGATATTTCAAATGATCCCCGCATGAATGAATTTCAGAATACACAGCTTTTTAAAGTTAAGGGCTCAATCATCTGATAATTGGTATGTCGCCCCGTCATTACCTTATCCGCTATGATGAAATAGCACTGAAGGGTAATAACAGGTCCTATTTTGAGAAGGCACTGCTTAAAGACATACGCAAAAGAATGAAAATTGCCGGTCTGGCCGGTACTGTGCAAAACCAAAGAGGACGTCTGTTTGCTGAACTGATGCCGGAAACGGACCCTGCAATATTTGAAAACCTGCTCAGCACAGTGCCCGGTACTGTTTCTTACTCACCTGTTGTTGTACTTGCGAAGAATAATTCAGCCCAAGGGTTTGATTCATTTCTTACCGCATCAAAAGATATTTTTAACGAAATTATCTGCGATCCGGAATTAAAAGCGCATAGCCGGTCAGAGAACAAAAATCAGATCCGGTCGTTTAAAATTGAATCACGCAGAAGTGATAAGAGTTATCTTTATAATAGTTATGAAATCTGCTGCCGTACCGGCAATTATATGCTTGAGAATTTTCCACAACTCAAAGTCAATGTACATACGCCGGATGTAACTCTTCATGTAGAAATACGTGAAAAAATTTATCTGTATGCCTCAAAATTTCCTGGTATCGGGGGATTACCCATCGGAACCCTCGGTCGTACTCTTCTGCTTCTTTCAGGCGGAATCGACAGTCCGGTTGCCGCAGTCCGGCTGTCAATCCGGGGCCTCTCGTGTGACTTTCTGCATTTTCACTCATACCCTTATACATCAGAAGAGGCAAAACAAAAAGTACTGCAGCTTACCCGGGTTTTGGGAAAATTCAATCCTGAAATCAGGCTTTATTTCCTCAATTTTACAAATATCCAGAAAAAAATTCTTGCGCACGCAGAATCCGCTCTTTTTTCAATAATAATGCGGAGAACTATGCTTTTAATAGCCCAGAAATTTGCGTATATGCGAAAAATACCCGCTCTTGCAACCGGTGAATCTCTTGGTCAGGTATCCAGTCAGACTCTTGAAAGTATTGTGTGTACGGATAACGCAGCTGCAATGCCGGTTTTCAGACCGCTTATTGGTATGAACAAATCAGAAATTATCACTTTCGCCAGACAATATGGAACATATGATATCTCCATTGAGCCCTATGAAGACTGCTGCACCGTTTTCAACCCGCCAAACCCCGCCACACGTCCAAAACTCGGTCATGTGCTGAAGGAAGAAGCGCGAATTCCTGGATTAGAACAGGATATCGAAGAAGCAGTGTCCTTAATCGAACAAATTTCTTATTAGACCATTTGAAAGAGTTGCGCTGCCGGTAATTCAGGCGGCAAATTTTAGCAGGCAGTTTATTTTCAATAGACGCCGTGGAAAGGTTTCGTAAGCAGTAATTCATTCGGACGTTTGCCACTGCCATCCTGGCAGCGGCTGCACTCGGAAAGAATGAAAAAATTGTGGCATCCTGCCATTTTTTCATTCTTTACGCCTCATGATTTACTGCTTACGAAACCTTTCCACTGAGCTATAGAGAAAAACAGAGCTGCTAAAAGTCACTACTCTGAATTGTCAAGTTGGCGAAACTCTTCCACCTGGCTGAAACAAAGACTACTCTTGGCAAACTACTGCCCATCTGAAGTACCGGTCTGAACCCTTTCATCCGGAAAAATCAAAGACTTTAGTTTTTTTTTTAGGATAAAAAAAAGTATCATGTTCCGGGCTTAATCCGAAATACTGAAGGAAGGAGCGCGGACGTACAAGTGATGTCGCGTGCACATGGAGGTTTCAATGTCAATCGGGATGCAATTTGATATACCCAACATCGCTTCAGTACGCGATTCCAACCCTAAAACCAATATTCCGTTTTTTCCCGCAGAAAATTCTGAATTTTCTTCAATGCTGCAGGAGATTATTGACAGGGAAACAAGTCTTGGTGAAATGAATGGGTCAGTTGCACTCTTTCGTACGAAAAACAATTCCGACGCTGGTTTTTCAGATTTACCGCATTACCCTGAAGGAATACAGTCTGATTCAGGGATATTGAGTGAGGTGCGTAACAAAGATTATTTCACAGAAGTGAATAAGGGAATAAATAATCATAACTATGATAATACTGCGATTGAGGAAAAAAAAGGTATTGAGACGGACATTAAAGAAAAGGGCAATGAAAAGACAGAAAAAAAAACAGAAAATACAGCCGATTTAAATATTGCCGGAAAAAATACGGATAAGAAAGCATCCGCGATTGACAAAGAAAACTATTCCGCAGAACAATATGAAAAAGCCGGGCAAATTCTTACTCCCGCATTAACCGGAATTAAAAACGGCGATAAGGCTGTTTTTGAGCTTAATAAGGCAATTGCACAAATCAAAGCAGGCAATTTGAAAAATCCGGATGAACAAATACAGCGTGCCTTTTCATTTCTCGATGCGGCGGCCAGACAAAGCATAGCTAAAAAAATTAATGCAGCGGTCCGTAGCGGCGTCGATCCTGCGGTATTGCAGTTTTTATCCCGCATCGCGTCTCATTTGAATACACACATTAAGACCAGTCCGTTACTGAAAAATACCGTTGTGCCGCAAGCTGACCAAAAAAATAAACCATCTATTGAGATAAATAAAACTCCGGAAAAAAACCCGGTAATACCCGGTAAAGAATTGAACGCGCAGGTTTCATCAGGAGTTCTCCAGGAGCACAAAACAGCGATTAAGGAAACGGGTACACAGAAAAAATTATTTTCTGCAATCAAATCAGAAGGATCAGGAGATGATCTGCAGGCAAATAATTCTTCAGGTCAAAAAAGCAGGATTCACACTGACGTGACCGCTGCTGCTTCACGTACTTCACAGGGTTTTCAGAATTCTCTGAAAAATCATCACGGGAACAAATCAGTTCATGCAGGACAAAATGATCAATCCGCATCGTCAAACGCAAAAATCACAACAGATTTGAACGGTAAAAATGATTTAGGCGGCATTCAGTTCGGATTACAAAAATTCTCAGTAGAGCCGGCTTTTGAAAAAAATACAATATCGGCACCGGTACGGGCGAACGCAGCAGAACTTGTGCATAAAGTTGCCGAACAGATTAAATTCGCTGCGGCACAGGGAAAAGAATTTTTGAGCATTAAAGTCAACCCTGAAAATCTCGGGAAAATCGATATTTTCCTTACAAAAGAAGACGGTACGATGACCGCAAAATTTTTTGTAGAAAATTCAGCGGTGAAAGAACTTCTAGAAAGCCGTCTTCAGGAAATGCGCGTACAGCTGAATAACGAAGGATTTGCATTTTCTGAGTTTTCGGTAGGTGTTGACAGCGGTGCAGCAGGGAAAAAAGAGTTTGGTCAGCAGGCTTCAGGCGCTTCGGAATCCGGAAGCGGATTTAATAAAACAGATAAAAACCAAAACACTCCCGATAATGCGGTAACCATTGATGCATACAGGAAAGGAACTCTTGATCTGGTAGCGTGAAAATGAAAAATCCGGTGAAAGACACAATAAATAATAATTTGTTTTATATTAAGAACAAAAAAGGAGATTGAAAATGGAAGTATCCAATGCATTGCCGGTATCTGTAAAGATGACGCCTCAGGAAACGGCAAAATTAAAAAGTGATTTGCGGACATTCAATCTCAAGAATAAACATGCCGGAGATCCTGAAAAAGCCAGAAACGAGGTCAGTCAGGATAAATTTCTTAAACTACTTACCATACAACTCTCCAAACAGGATCCGCTGAACCCGATGCAAAACACCGAATTTATGGCGCAAATGGCTCAATTCTCAGCTCTTGAGCAAATGACACGGGTCAATGCGGGACTTGGAAAACTAGCTTCATTAAATATTCAGATGCAATCACAGCAGTTTCTCGGCAAAAATGTCGGGTATTCAGAACCTGAAAGCGGAAAAGTTTTCAGCGGATTTGTCGAATCAATACAGTTTGACCAAAACGGTAACACCGCACTGATAATTAACGGTAACCGTGTCGCACTGGAAAATATCATTTCAGTCAATATGAACGTTGTTGAGGGAGAAAAAAAATAAGGTACACGGCGATGAATTACTCAGCGATACACACACACCGATCCTTAGAATCGTCTCCGGTAAAGCACGTTCAGAAACGTGATATCTCTGCAGAACCGGCAAAGAACACATCGCCTGATTTTAAAACCTTACTGCAGGAAAAAGTGCATGGTCCGGTATCTGCCGCCTGTCCTGAAAAACCTGCAGAATCTTTTACCGTATCCCGTCATGCGGACAAACGGCTCACTGCGCGCGGTATTCCGCTTGAACCCCAGGATGTCGCGAACCTGGAACGCGCACTCAGTACCGCCCGTGCGAAAGGATCCCGGAATACACTGGTTTACTATAAAAACAATGCATATCTCATGAATGTGAGATCAAACGCCCTGATAACGGCGATGCAGACAAATAATATGAAAGGGAGTATAGTAACAAATATAGACAGCACCGTATTCATCTGAACTGGATAATTAATTCAGTTTATATGAGCGGTATAACAAAGTCCGGCCGGCCTCCTTTTGAGAGAAGCCGGACTTCATGGCATCTTTAAAAGGAGTTTCACATGATGCGATCACTTTTTTCCGGAGTATCGGGTTTGAATAATCATCAGACCCGCATGGATGTTATCGGAAACAATATAGGCAACGTAAATACCACCGGGTTCAAACGCGGGAGAGCGAATTTTCAGGATATTCTGTCACAGACTCTCTCCGGTGCGGCCCGTCCAACCGCGGACAAAGGGGGGGTGAACCCAAAACAGGTCGGTCTCGGTATGACGGTTGCAGCTATAGATACACTGCACACGCAGGGTGCCGTACAGACCACAGGAGTAAATACGGATATTGCCGTACTTGGAGAAGGTTTCTTTATTGAAAGAGCCGGCTCGAGTACTGTGTATTCAAGAAACGGAGCCTTTAGTCTGGACAGGGATGGTTTTCTTGTTAATCCGGCTAATGGTTTTAAAGTTCAGGGATTCGGCACAATGACCGCGAGTGACGGAAGCACCGGCATTAATACCCAGGGCGGACTACAGGATCTTAAAATTGCCATCGGCGAAAAAGATGCTGCCAAAGCAACGCGGATAATAAAATATCAAAGTAATCTTAACGCGATGACGCCGCTTATTCCTGAAGGAGCAAATGAAATACGCACTGCAGAAGGTACATGGAGAACCAGTATCGAAGCGGTTGACAGTAAAGGCAATAAACAGGAAGTACAGCTGAATTTCAGAAAATCGCGCGATGATGCAGGTGCCGAAATTCCAAATCAATGGACGGTAGAGGCTGCGGTTATTGACCTTCAGGGAAGACCGATACAAAATTTACTCACTAAAGCTGATCCCGCCAAGCAAGCGGATACAGTAAATCCTGCGCAAAACAGTGTGTTCTATGTCACCTTTAATCCGGCAGGTTCTCTGGTCGGTATTGACGACGTACAGCCCCCGGCAGGACCGTATACTGCGAAGGAAGGCGCATTGTCTCTGCAGCTTCAGTATGCGATTGCCGGAAGTGAGAACATGGATATCCGCATTGACCTCGGTACCGCAGGATTTTACGATGGTATTACACAGTTTGATGCAAAAAGTTCGACTAAAGCCGTATTTCAGGATGGTCAGGATATGGGCTACCTTCAGGGTTTTAAGATTGATGACACCGGTGTAATTACCGGTACATTCAGCAACGGTACAAACAGACCGATGGGACGGCTTGCCCTGGCTAATTTTACAAACCCCGGTGGACTTGAAAAACTAGGTGAATCTTTTTATACCGAAACAAATAACTCAGGCCGGGCGCTTATCAATGCTCCGGGTGAACAGGTAGCCGGAAGCGTAAAAGCGGGCGCACTTGAAATGAGTAATGTCGATTTGGCTGAAGAGTTCACCCAGATGATAGTTACGCAGCGGGGGTTTCAGGCTAACAGCCGTACGATTACTACGTCGGACAATATGCTCGAAGAACTGCTGAGACTCAAACGGTAATACCGCAGGGCAGCGGTCTGCGTTAACGCGTTAAGCCGCTGCCTTTTTTTTCTTTCCGCGCAATTTCCAAAAAAGCATCTTTACTGACCGGTTTTGAAAGCAGGTACCCCTGAAACTGCGTGTTCTCGTATTTGAACTCACGGATAAAATCGATTTGCACCTGATTCTCTACGCCTTCAAAACACACAGGGCAATTCAACGGTGCGGCAATTTCAAGAATAATACCTATTAAAAGACGTGAATCAACAATTGTCTTTGGCTGAATATTCTGTTCATTTATAAGATCAAGGCCTACATAGTCAATAAGTGATTTATCGACTTTGAGTGTACAAAGAGGAAAATCGATAAGGCGTTTCAGGGAGGAATAGCCGGTGCCGAAATCGTCTATTGCCAGACGTATACCCAGATCGTATAAATCCCGGGTCACGGTATGATTGCTTAAAATGCTGCCCTCGGTAATTTCTATACCGAGCTGCTGAGGATTTATTCCTGATGCGGCAATGATCTCTTTCAGCCTTTTAATAAATTTTGTATATTTAAACTGCAGAGGGCATATATTTGCGGAAATTTTTAAAGGCATACTTATTTTATCGAGCCGGCTGATAATTGCGCAGATTTCTTCCAGGAGCTGGAATCCGCTCTCAACAAGGAATTTTGAGTTTTCAAGTACTTTAATAAAATCAACGGGATAGAGTATGCCTCTTTCGGGATGTTTCCAGCGCAGGAGCGCTTCAGCGCCGATTAAGGAAAGGTCAAGACTGTATTGCGGCTGATATTCCAGAAAAAATTCATTTTTTCGAAGTGCCCGCGGCAAATCTTTTTCAAGCATAATACTGGTGTAAATCCGGTGCTGCAGAATTTTATCGAATATGGTTATTGTATTTTTACCCAGTCTTTTTGATTCATACATTGCGGCGTCTGCCTTCGTGAGAATATCATCAAACAAACTGCCGTCTGCAGGATACCTTGAAATTCCGATGCTTGCTTTAATAACGGAAAAATTTGAATCCATTTCGCTGCGGATACGCTGCAATATGCGCCGTGCGACGCGTAATATCTGTGTTTTAGCACGTATGTTCCGCAGAAGAATGATAAATTCATCTCCGCCGGTTCTTGCGACACTATCAGATTGTTTTAATTGATGTGCAATTTTTTTAGCAACAAGTACGAGTAACTCGTCACCGCTTTTATGTCCGTATAAATCGTTAATCAGTTTAAAATTATCGAGATCGAGCATGATAAGTGCAAACGGTCTTTGCATATCTATTTCTTTTTGAATAGATTCTGTAATGAATTTCCGGTTATAAACTCCTGTAAGCGCATCGTGTTCTGTTTCAAACATGAGCTGTTTATTGCTTTCGATCAGCCGTGAGTTATAGGTATTAATTGCCTGTCTGAACCGGATAGGAATGAGATGAGATAAAATTATTTTACTCAGTTCTGATGCAATTCCGATATAATCAGGTGTTTTAAACTGCAGCAAAAGAAGGCCGAAAATACTGCCCTCGGCCGATAAGGGAAGCGTTATTGTACTGTACTTTGAGGTGCGGTGTAATGAAAATACAATTTCCGAACGCACCTGAGGGGAGTCAGCAGTTCGGAATAGTTTGTTTGATGTGTTATCTGAAATCTCTTTGTTGCCTTTGTAATGCAGCAGCAGTTTACATGAGTGTCCGTGTTCGGAAATCAGTTTTTTTTGACCACTGTTAAACGGTTCATCAAACTCAAGAATTGAGAGCATATGAATTTGAGGAATGTTATTAAGCCAGGCGAGCAGTGAAGAGAAAAAATTTTCTTCAATATCGGTAAGTTCTGATTCCAGGCCATGCCGCTGTGATAAAATATTGTCTATGGATAAAAATGCTGCTGATTTTTTCAGGTGTAAAAAATCAGCTTCAAGCCGGTTATGCAGAATGGCGCAGCCGCATGAAGTGCGGTAAAGTACTTTTGCTCCGTACAACGCACGGGAGGTGATTTTTTCTCCGGAAAGAGCAGTTTTCATTGCTTCAAGAACTGTACAGGAAAGATTTTCAATATCGTGCCGTATTGTGGTGAGCGGTACTCTTCCGAATACTGCAGTATATTCATCATCAATGCCGGTAACCGCGATATGCTCAGGACACTGAAATCCGTGTTCTGAAATATACGAAATAGCTCTTGCGGCAGCAAAATCATTGTAGCAAATAAGCGCATCGCACGATAAATTTTTCCGGCTGATTAACCCTTTTAATGAGCCGTTAAATACTCTTGCGGCACTGAAGGGAAGTTTGTGTTTTTTAAGCGCGCCTTTATAACTGTTCAGTCGTGCGTGTATGAGCGGATCAGGTCTGCCGAATTGATTATAAAACCCGAATTTTTTTTTTGAATGCTGGGTTTTCAAATGCCCGATTAGTTCGTTCATTGCAGCGGGGCACTCAGAGTCAAAGGATGGAATGTTGTGTATCTGCCCATGACCGATAGTAATAACAGGAAGTTGAATTATCGAACGGAATTTCTGTATCCACTCAGCAGGACATGCGGAAATGGTATTATACTGAAATATAAGTCCGTTAATTTCAAAACGGTCTGTGAGCGCAAGAAGCGTATTGAGCATGGTTAAAAAATTATCTTTTTCGGTTCTGAGGCCGACAAAGCTGTATATGCGGATATTGAACCGGAGACTGTTTTCAATCAGAGAAAGCGATATTCTTTTTGAAAACCGGTTGGTAATACCGCTTACGATATGCGCGATATTATATATCATAGAAGATTCAGTTTTTCTTTCAGCGCAGGTTTGTTTTTCAGGAGTTCTTTTACCGTATTAACCGGAATTGAAAATCCTATTCCGATACTGCCGCCGCTTTCACTGAAAATGGCGGTATTAATGCCGATAACTTCGTTATATATATTGATAAGCGGTCCGCCGGAGTTTCCCGGATTAATAGCGGCATCGGATTGTATGTAGCGTTCATACTTACGTGAACCTGGTTTTCTCCGATTGACCGCAGACACCACCCCTGTGGTAAAAGTAGATTGTAGACCGAACGGTCCGCCGATTGCCATGACGATGTCGCCTATCCGGACCGCATCAGAATTGCCGAGGATAACCGGACTGAACGTATCATTTTGCTGAATTTTTAAAATTGCAATATCAAATCCGGGGTGAGACCAGACGATTTTTGCGGTATATTCTTTTTCTTTTCCGGGAACCGTTATTGATATCCGAGCATTTTTTTCCACGACGTGATAATTACTGATAAGGTATCCGTTTGTGGTAATAAAAAAACCGGTGCCCTGGCTGATTAATTCAATAAAAGGAGATTTCTCCGGAATGCCGAAAAATCTGCGGAGCAGTTCTTCTCCGCCAAACATCATCTCAAGCGCGCTCTGTTTGCGTACAAGGCGCACCGTTGAAATGTGCGCGACACAGGGTATGGTATTTTCAGCAGCCACCTGAAAAAAGCGCTGCATGATCAGTTCTCCGTAAGAGGTGTTTTCTGCATTGATAAGTGAAAAAAAAACCAGTGCAAAAAGAGTAATTTTTTTCAACATGAAACCTTTTTTGTCTCTACTGTAATTTTGCTTTCTGCCCGAGGTCAATGTATGAAATATATTGCTCCGGAAGGATCACGCAACTTTTATTTTATCATGAGTATACGCGAGCCGTGCTTTTATGGACGTGAATTTTAATCAGAAATTTTGTCTTTTTTTTGTGTGAAATCCATACTAAACCTATCGCTGTGTAAACGGATTTAACCAGACCTTTTTCTCCGGCTTACCGTTTTTAACGACATCACGGATATTCTGTATTGCCGCGCGGGCCATCCGTTCACAGGCCTCACGGGTGCTGCTGCCGATGTGGGCGGTCATAATCACATTATCAAGTTTCCGCAGATCCCGGTCAGGAGATTGCGGTTCATAGGGCTCTTTTTTAAAAACATCAAGGGCTGCAGCGGCGATCTTTCCTGCACGGAGAGCATCATACAGGGCGTTTTCATCGAGTACGCCGCCCCGGGCAGTGTTAATCAAAACGGTGTGCGGCCTTAAAAGAGCGAGACGTTCGGCGTTTATAAAATTGCGCGTCTGCGGCAGATCGGGAATATGAAGAGTAACAAAATCTGCCTCTTGCACCGCTTCAGAAAACTCACAGGTAATCCGGTCAAAAGCGTCTGTGTCAGGAGGCATGGTGTTGTCGCATCCGACAACTTTCATTCCAAAACCGTGCCGTAATATTTTCGCTGTTCTTCGGCCGATATTTCCGCAGCCAATTACCGCAGCTGTTTTTCCGGAGAGTTCCTGCCCGACCCGGGGCCGCCAATTGCCGTTTCGGTTTTCAGCAGCACAGTCTGTGATATGTCTTGCCGTACTGAGCATGAGACCAACCGCGCATTCGGCAACTGAATCATCGAGTGCACCGGGTGTGTTAGTACAGAATAGTCCATTCTCCGTAGCAAGTTTTTTATCTACCCCGTCGTGACCGACGCCGAAACGGGCAATGACCCCGCCCCTGGGCAGCTCTGAGTACAAAAGACCGGTATATTTTTCAACACCAATTATCACATGTCCGGCCTGATGCTTTGAGTTAAACGCAGCGAGAGCTTTTTCCCCGTCCGGAGCCGAGAGGCATTCACATTCTTCGGCGTTCCTGAATACCGGCTCAGCCTTACTATATTCTTTTTCAGTTACTGCTATTTTTGTCACGCAAACTTTCCTTACTTATTTATTATACTGCATCGGAATATAAAATCTTAAATAAAGGTTACACTTGAAACATCATGTACATGTATTAATGAATTACTGTTTTCCGAAATCAAGGGCAGCACGCGCGCCCTGGGCAAGAAAAACCGTATCCATCCCAAGTGCAAGCAGTGTAAAACCGTTTTTAACGGCATCCCTCACATTTTCACGGGTCGGTATTACAATATGCTGTCCGGCTGCCTTCCCCTTCCGGCTGCACGCTTCGGATACACGTATGCATGCTTTTTTGATGAGTTCGTGTCCGGTTTGCCCGGTTATGCCGTAAGAACCGCTCATATCATACGGCCCGACGATAACACCGTCTACGCCGTTTACCGAGAGAATATCATCAATATGCTCAACTGCTTCTTTTGATTCAATCATTACGATGACTATAGTCTCTTCATTGGCTGTCCGCGCATATTCATCAAATGAAATACCCCAGTCGTTGGCCCGCTGAAAAGCAAAACCCCTGATGCCTTCAGGCGGATATTTCGCGGCTCTCACTGCCTGCATGGCCTCAGCTGCGGAATTTACGAGCGGCACAATAACACCTGATGCACCGAGATCAAGTGCGCGGCGAATCGGCAGCACCGCGTTTTCTTTTACCCGTACGAGCGGTATGGAGCGGTACTGACGCAGGGCACGGCAGAAATTACCGAGATCACTGTCTTCGATTTCGCCATGTTCACAGTCCGCTGCCGCCCAGGAGAAACCGGCTTTAGCGAGAATTTCAGCATTCGCGGGATGCCCGATCTGACACCATGAGCCGAGACACAATTCTCTTTTGAGCAGTAATTTCTTCATATATTTTTATATATCCTTATTATTTTTCCGGAATTGCAGGTTATGCTTAACGAGCTGCATTTATTTCATGAATCGTATCATACATCGCATGGATATTCTCAAGCGGAATATCAGGTCCGAGAATCTGACTGGGCGCAAAAATATAGCCGGCAGTACTCCCGCATATACCAGCCTGCGGACCGTCCGTATTTTTTTTCGGGTTTATATCGGGCGCGAGAACAGAGACGGTCTCTCTCACATGCTTTTGTACGGCATACCTAGTGCCGAGCGGAAGAATATTCTGCGTATCAATGCCGCCATGAAAGGTAATTTGTCCTTTGAACTGCGCGGCTAATTCCGCGGCACTCATACCTTTTGCAGTTATCTGGATCGGATCGAGGATATCCACACCGGCTTTTATCAATAGAGGTATAAGGGGGGCAATGGCTCCGCAGGAATGCATCATTACCTTAATCCCGTATGAGTGCGCAAGAGCGCACAGGCGTTTAATATTAGCGAAAAAATATTCTTCCCACATGTCCCTGCTCAGCAGCATGCTCTCCTGACTGCCGAAGTCATTTCCAAAAAACCAGATTTCCATTCTGCCTTTCAGCGCCGAAAAATATGCATCGTTAAGTTCAAGATACATATCCGTCATGCGGTCAATCAATGTGTGTATAACCCGGGGATTAGCCGCGAGATTATATAAAAAATTTTCAAACCCATGCATACGGTAACTGTCGCCCATTACCCCGGTCCATAGTCCGCCGATGCGGATGCGGTTACTGTTGGCGTCGGCCGAACCCTGCAGAGAAGAAAAATCAAAATCGGACGCTCGCGGCCATGGGAACGAAAGAATTTCTTTTTCTGAAATTTCTGCTCTCTGCAGCGGACCGCTGATGGCCTCGTCCACCGTGAACTTGCTGTCGTACGCGCCGCGCCGCCAGCAGATTTGCAGCGGACATGTGCGCTCGGTTTTGCTCATTTCGAGTGGTTTACCGCGGTAGCAAGGAAGTATCCCCTCGTTCTGGGAAATATCCCTTCCGGGCAGGTAAAAAAAATCTGCACCCAGCAGATTAAGCAATTCGTGCTCATTAGACACATTAAAATAACGGCGCAGCGCAGCGTCAGTATCCTTATGCGCAAGGTAGTCAACAGGAATATGTTTTTCATTCAAATGGGGAAAATTCATTATATAATCCTTGTCGTTATGGTAATAATCCAGGGATGGTAATTCAGCTCAGGCAATTATGCTTCGGACTATTTCCACCCATTCCTTCATACGCCCGCGTTCCCGCTGGATAGACACTACATCCTTAAGATTTATTTCATAGTGGCAGCCGTATTTATTCAGAATATCACAGCCTTCACGTATCAGACGCCGGATACGCGGGGGATCGAATTCCACACAGACCTGATCAGTCGGATTGGGCCGCCAGGAAATGACATAGTCCGACCGGATCTGTTCGGCGCACTTTTCCAGATTTGCCGCAGGAGCGATTGAGATTTGTTTCAGGTTTTTGATTTTGCGCAGCATATCAATTTTATGAGTTAAGTCTTCACAGCACCCGTACGCGCTCGCTGCAAATTTTTCCATGATCGGCTTCTGATAATCCAATGCGAATTCCTTATGCATCGACGGCGATACCAGAGTTAATTCCTGAGCCTGTGCATAACACCAGAGGTCCTTCCGGTTTGCTTTTTTTATCGGATACGGATCGAGTGCGTAATCACAGTAGGAACAGGACTGAATAAAAGAATCTGTTGATGTATAATCGCCTGCCGCATCGGCCTTATCCATGGCGTTAATTGCTGCGGTCTGCATTTTTAAAAGCATGCGGTGCAGTCCTTCGGGATTGTCAACCATATCCATCATTACCTGACTTAAACCGCGCATATCCGGCATACGTGACGGGAAATTTCCGTCATAGTGAGGAGACCGGATGATCTGTACTTCGAGGATATCACCCAGAACGTCCTGAAGTCTGCTCAGTTTTTCCGCTGTTTTTTTTTCATCAATGAAGTGTCCGGGAGGATTGATTATACTGAGGTCATCGAAACTTTTTACCGGAGCCTCTGCGTATGCCTTATATGCCCCTCCCTTGGATTCAACAATTTTGCGCAGTACTCCCCAGGGCCCGTTTTCCATTGACGTATGTTCAGCGTAGGTGTTAATATACGGCTCAAGCAGATAATCGTCTCCTATTGAAAAATGATACAGATCAATCTGTAATCTTTTTTCAATTTCAAGCAGAAGCGGATCCTGACAAAATGGTTGAGCAATTTCTTCAAGTTCATCGGTAAAGAGTATCGCCCAGACGTAAATCATCGGACGATCCATTTTACAATTATGCAGCTTTCGCCAGAGGTCTTTTGTTTTTCCGGACTGCTGCTGCGAGAGAGCTTCCATATAGCGCTTCGCAAGATCACGTGTAAAGGAAATTTCTTTTTTATTCATTTATTCAATTGTAAACCAGTAGGTTTCTCCTTCGGTTAGTTTAAGTTTGTGCCGGAGACTCCGTGGACTCACAATGGTATGCGGCGGATACGCGGTGAGCTTCCCTGCTTTTTTGAGTTCAATCGTAATTGTTTTTTCGACCAGCGCGTGCAGCATCAGAAAATTGTCAGTTACCGCAAGGGTAACGACGCTGGGCTGGGTAATCTGCCATGCTCCTGCATAGCGTGCGCAGGCATTAAAAAGATTTTTGGATAAAAACACACTTCCCACAAAAACACTCTTCGAAGTTTTAAAGTCTTTTACCGCGAGGGCACCTTTTTCCGTTCCGGCGTAATTGGCGAGTATTGACGCACCCCCGTCTCTTAGTCCGAGCTGAAAACCGCTGTTGTTCTTCAACCCCTCGGATGCAGGGTCAATACCACTGAAATACTCATTTTCGGCACTTGCTTTCATACAGTCCTCTTCAAACGGAACCAGTGTGAAACCGGTCACGTCATGTACGAGGTCAGGATTATCCGCCATATTGGCATACCCGGTTAATCCCAGAAACACGAGAGTAGAGTTTTCTTTTTTCAATATATTAACGGCCTGAACTGCGCCGGGCCTGATATCGAGCAGATTGATAAATAAATACATTCGGTGCTTTGGAATTTTACCTTCAATCAAATCTTCGAGATAATATTCATTATACGGAACGCCGCTCTGCAGCAGTTCATTCTGCTGAGCGCGAATCCACTGGAAATGCAGAATTGCACCGTTTCTCAGCAGATGCACCGCATCCTCATCATATATTACCGCTGTTTCCGCGGCAGGGTTTATCAGTGCGGGTGCTTTTATGGTCTTCCATGAGTCTGCGATAAATTTCATCTCTTTTGGAATGGGAGGATCCATATATGCCCATCGCTGCCCGATCATCTGATCATACGACCCGCCTGCACCCTGGGACCACAGAACTCCGAATTCCTTGCGCAGAACCGCCCGCCAATCACCGATGCTGCCGTATATGCCATGAAATGCAGAACCGATATTAATCGAGCCGATGGTGGAATCTTTTGGGGCGGTTTGTCCGTAATACGTTGCATGGTCCATATCAGCCAGAAACATTTTGCCGTTGGCCTGATATGAGGCAAGCATTGCGTTAAACCCGCCCACCGCAGGCGGGGTTCTCTGATTATAGGCGGGCTGATGAACCAGAAAGTCAAGATCAGGATCACGGATCATCATCGCCGCACTGCAGAGTTCCCGACGGGCTCCGCCGTCACCGGCGCTGGCGCCAATAATTATTTTTCTGCCGGAAGCTTTACGCACCACGCCGGCAAAATAGGAGAGCATGTCGGCTCTTCCCCATGCAAGGAACCTTTTCCATTCAGCGGCAATAATATGAGATGGATCCGCAAGCTGCGCTCCTCCGGCGAGATGCACTGCCGCCGGCGGCTGTACTGCTGCAAATGATGCATGCTTCGTACGCCAGGCTGTGTTGAGTTTTTGTATCTCTCCATATTTTTTCTCAAGCCATTTTGTCCATGCCTTGCGGCCAGCTGGAGAATAATCTCCCCACAGCTCAGGTTTTTCCATGAGCGCATAATCAGGAGCATGCCAGAAATATGCCTGCAAATCCTGCCCGCCGCCGAGAAAATAGCCGATTACCGCACGTCCGGGTACAGATGCTTCTGCTGTCCGGATATATTCCTGAAGCATTGTTCCGGTATCCTGACGGAATTTTTCAGAAAAAAAAGACCACCCATAGGTTTCCTGTTTAGTACGATCCGGCGGTTTTGAATCAAAGCGCAGAAAATGCGTACTGACAATACATTTCTCGCCTTTATCATTCTGCATGATTTCATCGGGGTTTTCGTCCCCCCATGCAGGATATGTGTTAAAGGCCAGCCAGATGAGAATATTGGCATCGGGATTAACCTGAAGGGGACGCAGCAGCACCCGCTCGACGGAATCTTTATTATAATTATTTTTGCTGACCCAAAACGACGGCATATACCTGATAGGAGCCTTATAGCCGAGTTCTTCATGGTAAAAAGCAAGATTAGCATTAACAAAAAATGTATTGATACCGCCGTCAACAAATGGTTTTTGATACATTGTTTCTACGGCTCCCCACGGATGCTGTGCCGCCATGTAGAACGGCTCAATTTTATTATTTATTACCAGCTGTACTAAACCGTTATCCTGCCGGATCATTTCCGCTGAAGCCACAGGTCTGGCTTTTATTTTATTCAGAAAATTTTCATTGAGAGGCAGCAGTTTTTCGGCATCAGGAACCGTGGCAACAACAGGTTTTACTGTGCCGAGATATTTACTTATCAGATAAGATTCTACTTCGCCGCGTTTTATATCATTAAGGCTTACATTATAGATAAGAATTTCGAACACATCTCCCTTGCGGCTTTTCCCTGCCGAAATAAAAGGAATAGCCAAAGCACCGCCGCCGAAGCCATTCGCCGGTTTGACCCGGTTGGTCACCTGCAGTGTCCCGTTTTTGCGCGTGATGATCATCCCTGTACCATCAAAAAAATATTCACTTATTTCAAGAGCCTTATTGATAGTATTGATTCCAGCTGAACTTTCCAGTTCATTATAAACAAAATTTCCTCTGGTGAGGTAGAGCCGGGGAACATTTCCTGAACCATCCCCCATATTACCGGTAATCCCGAATTCACGGTCAGCTGACTGTGAAACCAGAAAAATGCTGAAAGCGCTTGATCCGATTGTTTCGTTGATAAGCCCCTGGGCGCTCAGACAATTATCAACCCCATCGAAGGAAATGACTGCCTTACCCTTGACTGAGCGCTTCTCAGGTGCTGTCTTCCCCGCAGGTACAGTCAGCGTACCGCCTTTGTGAGCCTCCCAACTGGAAATCACCTCAAAAGTATTCCCTTCATCATCCTCTGTTTCTTCTCCCTCTGCGTCTTCGGCCCGAAGCCAGAGCATCAGTGTTTCATCGTCTTCGGATGGTGCCGCTGCGGCGGTATACGCGCGTGTTGACGATAGCAAAAGAACAGGGATTAGCAGTTTAGCTGCGGTTACAGCATTTAGTATTTTCATCGCTCCACCTTTTTGTGATATTTTTTTTTCAAATAATTGTTTACTGAATCCAGCTGTGCACTTGTCAGGCATGTATCAAAAATAATAATTTCTGCGAGCTCTCCTGCATGAGAAGTTCCCCCGGCAAGAAAAGGCACAGCCAGGGCGCCTCCGGGAATGCTTTCCATGGGAACTGCTTTTTTGCCATCTACTTTTCTCCCATTCAGGTAGGATCGTAAAACCTTTTCATCAAATGAAAACGCAGTAATTTCCATTTCATTGCTCAGGCTGGGTAAAGACACCTTCAGCTCCATCAGGTTGTAGACCAGGCCGCTGCGCATCGCGTAAAACCGCGGCACACTCCCGCCGCCGGTTTGCTCATTTCCTGAAAAACCAAAAAACGGATCTCCTGAACGGCTGACCATAAAAATGGTAAATGCCTTTCCTGCAAGGTGTTTATTGATCAGATCCGGCACCGCAAGTGCGGTGGATATGCCGTCAAACGACACCGCCCCGCGGCCGGAAGGCATTCGGACAAATACAGGTGCCGTAAAGGACACGCCGCCCGGAAGAGAGCCTTGCGGTACAGTCAACTCTCCGCTGCCGTCAGCAAGCGGCCATGATTTAACTTCATCTCCTTCCTCCGGATCACCAAGGGCATCAGCCTTAAGCCAGATTACCGATTTTTCAAGAAATGCTGAAGAGGCAATGGACGGCTGCACATTGTCAAGATTTGTATTTGGCTTCACAATTATGATACGGTCTACATAGAGCCCATCAATTTCTTTACTGCCTGTAGCATACCGAGGGCCGCTGACTTTAAGCGAGAGGTATAAACTATACTCTTTGCCGTCAGCAAAACGGGACAAACCCTTGAACGCCACAAACCATGCCCATGAGGTGAACAGGTAGGCATCGGGGGGAATGGTAATTTTTTCAATTTTATACAAGTGGTATTTCCCATCTTCCGGATAATCCACATCCGGAACTACGGTGTTTACCACATAACTTTTAGCAGACGGAGTGTAAATTCCAAAAGAAAGTATTTTGCGTTTTTCCCAGTCAGGGAACATTTTTTTTAATGCATCATTTTCCAGAACCGCCCCGGCTTTCCCGGTATTAGCAGCGGGATCTGCAACCTGTTCACCAGGAGCGGTAATCGAAAAATCAACAGCAGAGAAATCACCGACAACCTCTTCAGATTTTTTCAGAATTTCTGCAGGGAGCGGTGCAGACAAACGCATTGTTTTAAATGCTTCAACATCCGCCTTTAGTTTACCGCGGATTTTTTCATCTTCATTTGCGGCGAAGATTGTCCTGCTGAAGCCTGTCATATTGCTCTGGTAGCGCGCAATAATCGTTTCAAACTCAACACCTTTTATTCCTCCCTGAAGATCGAGAGTGGACCACAAATTAATAATAGCAAGATCTACGGGAATCCGTTCAAACTGTATGTGTAACTTCTGTTCTTTGGAAAGCCCGGCCACAGACTCTGCATCTGCCAACATCTGTAATACATCAGTGAAAAATGCTGTATTAAAATAACTCCGGTTTATCGCGTCTGTCAAAGTCAGATTGTCCTTCTGAGAATTCTGTTTTTGTTGCAGGTAATTAAGATACTGCCGCATAATTTTAGAAGCGGACCCATAATAGGCGTTAAAGAAAATTGTAAAAAGATTTTCAAGATTTTGTTGCGGTTCCTGCAAAAGTTTATAACCGAGCCACACCGTTAATGGATGGAAAGAAATGAAGTCTTTATTAAATTCGGCAGCCATCCCAGTATGGCGCTCATATTGTGTAAAAAACATTTTTACATTATTACTTTGATAAAAAATCAAGTCGGATTGAAGAGCAGGAATAATTGAGAAAGGGGCAGCATACAAAACACTTCTGGGAGGATAAAAAGTCCGCCAGTAATCCCACAGCGCAATATTTGCAGAAATAGCAGCCCAGCTTTTAAAAAGTGTACGATATTCCGTGTTTACCTGATCAAGGAGCGGACGGTGAATTTCACTTATATTAAAAGGATCACAGTAGCGCAAAATTACATTTGAGGCTGGCCTAATCCGGGAGCGGGGAGGCTGGACTGTTGATTGATAAGCAAAGGTTTGGATAAAAATATCAGGATATTCCGGTGCAATACCTGCGGCAATTGAATTAATAAAATCAAGCAATAATCCGCTTTCACCCCCTTCACGGGCAATGACTTTTTTACATGAATCACAGCAGCACAGGTATGTTGGCGTGCTGTCATTTTGAGAAATATCATATATTATCGGCCATGGTGCTCCCGCTGCGGTGGCAGCATCCCGGTCTTTTTTAATGAAGCCACGTAATCGTCCGAGGACAAGACGACGCACATCCGGGTGAGTTAAACAAAGCTGGAAATGTGCTTGTTTATTATTTCCTTTTCCCAGATCCCGCTTGCCCTCAGGATTGAGCGAAAAATACTCGGGATGTGTATTAGAAAATTCTTCAGGTGAAATATACAGACCGAATGTATGATGTGGCCCTGGTGAACCGGATTTTTCCGAAAAACCAAATTCCGGATAGTAGCGCGCGTCATGTCCATTGCCTTTGTTGCGGATAACAAAATGGGCATACTTTTTCATAAGTTCTTCAGATGCCCTCGGATAATAAAAACCAGTATAAATGTCGCGCCCCATGAAAGCCGGCTGTTTACTGCGATCGCCGGCATTAACGGTGAGAGTGCTTCTTCGCGGTATGATCTCGGTGTCCGGATCAAGCCATGCGCAGCCAAGGTCTTGTTCTAAAAAATCATATACCGCGTACAGTGTGCCGCGGGAACCGCCGCCGCAGAGTATCAAAGAAGAACCAACAGTTTTTATAAGCCATTGTTCACGTGCAAGTTTTGTTGTATGTATACCGTGTTTCAGCGCAAAACGGGTGTTCCCAATGAAAATTGCTTTTTCTGATTGATTCTGTGTTTCGGTTTTTACTGAAAAGTATGCACCGCTGATTTTTTGAAGATACGCGGCAATTTCCTCTGCCGAAAATGTCTCTGCGGAAGAAGCGAGGTCTGGTTTGATTACTACATAGTCGGTTTTCCCGTTTTCGGTTAAGGGTATGACCGCGGGGTATACGAATATATTTAAATAAATAACAGTAGCAGAACAAAAAAATTGTTTTTTTGGGTGTACTTCATTTATTTAAATTACGTTCTGATTTTTTACAATTTATAATCAGTAAATATTTTTACTGCTTCTGCGGCAGTAAGTGCACGTTCGTACACTGACAGATTCTCCACAACAGCCGCGCTGCTGCCGATACGCCATTCATTACTCCAGTTCACATGACGAAGAAGCGGGTTTATCCGCTGCCAGCCGAATTGTTTCTCATCACCGCCGTCACAAAAACAGCCGTTGACAACGAAGCTGACGATCCGCGGCCCCCCGTCAAGTATTATAATAACATGATTTTTTCTCCCGCCGGTCAGGCAATTCTCACTGGTATAAATACTGTCGGTCTGTCCGTCGTTGAGTCTCAGTTCAAGAGAGGTCTTATTTACGATACACAGTGATAACCCGCGTCCATCGGCACGCCTTCCGTCAATGAGGTAGTCAGCCAGGCTTTGCTGCTGCCGCAGGTTCAGATCATTTGCCCGGGACTTTTCGATACTGAAGGATAATCCGAGCGTAAAGCCTTTTCGGGTAACAAACCCGCAATAATCCGGGCTGGTAAAATTGCGTACGAAAAATTCCGGCAGCAGCGGAGCCCTTGCGGTACGGGTATTACTGATGATAATTAGCGGTTCGGGATTTATTCGCGCCAGCGCAGTTTTTATTCCCCGTGACAGTTCAAGCCCGGCCCACATGTTATTAATAAATTCTGCTTGAAATTCATGCACCCGCGCGGTTTGCTTATTTGTCTCGGTAATAAAATACCGTCCGTTTTCCTCGATGAAATCCGGATAACTCATACGGATAAACGGATCGTCATCGTACACCGCAATTTCCGGCTGGCTCCATACCACAATTTTTCCTTCCGGAGAATCAGCTTCTATGCCTCCGCACAGCCACGCCGGATTGCGATCATCATAGGGACTGCCGCAATTTTCCGCAAGGCCGTTTGTGCCTGCTTCAATACCCCACATATTGCGGATGAAATGCCCGCCGTGATTGTGAAACCAGTACAGATACTTTCCGTTCATGCATTTCCAGACAAAATTAGCAGCGCGGGGATTTTTTATTTTTCTCCCGTCAGCATAACTCATATAGCGGGGTTCAGTCCAGGTACGACCCTCATCACGGCTATACGCCTCGGCCGGGTACCCGTCTACTGTGCGGTAAACGACGTAAAACGATCCGTCACTCAGCACCACATAACTTTGTTCCTCCGCTATTGGTCCGCCGCCGGGAGGAGTACGAAGCCCGATATCGCCGTCAGGAAGTGTTTCCCATGTAATTACCGATGGATCTGTTTCGGTGAGGATATTGCTGCTTTTCAGTAGTGCACCCTCGGACTGGTCAAAAAATGAATGTCCCATTTTTCCGACTTTATGCAATGATACGTATGCCGATGTTTTATACGTAAACGGTTTTCCGACATTCCAGAAAAAACAGAGTTTCCCCTGATAAATATTTTCCCGATCACACTCAAAAAGGCGAAACGGCACATCGTAGCGTTTATCAGACCAGGTACGCCCATGATCGTCGCTGTATTTGAATACAAAATGCCCCAGGCTGTCAACCCGTGTGAGCGGTTCGGGATGATCATGCCGTTTTACTTCCCGTACATTGTCGGTGTTATGATTATAAAAAATATAAATACGTCCGGAAGGCACTTTAAGCATAACCGCGTATGATGCTTCCGGTCCTGAAGGAGGCTCCACCGGTACCGGAGCACTCCAGGTTTTTCCATAGTCTGTACTGCGCATGGTGGTAACGTGCTGTCCGGCAGCGCCTTCATGTCCGCTGCCGGTAGTCACGCAGCAAAGCCACGCGCCATCGTCAGTCTTAATAATGAACGGCTGATCACTGTATGATACAGTAGGGATAATACTGCCGTTTGAGATATGCCGGGGGTCAGGATTGTTGTTCTGTGCGGCAGAATTTGCGGTGCTCATATTTTGATCCTGTTTTTATATTACGTTGCCTTATCTTAAATACCCAAGCCTTGCACAAATCTTCTGCGCAGAGGACACGTCCGCAACGGATGCAATAACCGCAAGACCTGCAGGCGCAAGTTTACTGAATATCCAGTCAATATCCTGGTCGGATAATTCGCCCCAGATAATGAGCGGTTTATTCTTCATTATACTGCAGTGAACCGGATACAGTTCTTCAGCACTTTTTCCTCCGCGGTCAATGTGCAGTTCAAGCGCAGTAAAATTCATTCCAGAGTATTCCTTCCAGGGATAATATCCTGTGGGGTGAATGTGCTGAATGCAGGGGAACTCACTGATAATACGTTCATCACAGGGTCTGATAAACCGGTTGTATAATTCAGGTGAAAGAAGCGCTGCGGCGTCCTCCTGAAGCCATACGGTACCTGCCGGCGCCCAGATGTTATAGTAGAATGAACCGATACCGCCATAAAAATCTGGTAGTAAATCGAGCTGGAACCGCGCAAAGGAAATCCAGAAATCCGTCAGTTCCCGGCAGAGCCGCTCTGCAGTTTCAGGTTCTTCGATCATTGCAAAAATAAAATTATCATTTCCATAAAGGGCTGCGAGCAGGTCGGCAATGCCGCGCATACGGGTTGTCCCGAGTGCGTACCTTCCTGCACTGTGGGTTGTGGTCTTTTGGAGAAATTCCCGTGCTTTCACCGCCCAGGGATTAGCCGGGTCAAAGGCCGGCAGCGTTTGTTTTCCGTTGAAAGAAAGCGGCGCTTCGCTGTGAATACTGCCGGAGGCAGCACGGGCATGCAGTGTACATCCAAGAAGCGCTTCCAGCCAGGGAATACCCCAAAACGCTGACGCCGTCCAGACCGTGTCGCCTCCGGCTGCTTCATGCGTTTTCCACAGCCTCTCAAAATCATCCAGATACGACTCTACTGTAAAATCATCCGGTTTAAGCGGTCTTGTCTCGGGTAAATTAGCTGCTGCATTATGCGAGTGGAGCGGATATTCACTTCCGACCGTAAAGGCGAGAAGCGGACGACGGTTAGCCCTTGAGTAAAATTCTTTAGTTTTTTCAATCCGTGCGGTGATTGATTTTTTGTTTTGCATGATACAAGTATACATAGCAAAGTATTAAAAAGCAATGGCAGAAAAGGAAAAAAAGCAACAAAAACGGAAATTCTGACTGCACAGGAGACTGTGTGCAGATTCCGGAGGTTCAGTTATTTGTTAACCATACGATACCCGGGTCCATCAGGGTTTTTAATTAAAGTCTTACCCATTTGCTTTAATATCTTCTGAGTTTCCTCATGAAAATATTTTACTATTTCCATAGCATTCATGTTTTTAGTTTTTTCTGATATATTCTCTTTAACTATCCACAATTTTTTTAAGGTTTCTGGTGTATCATATGCAGTATTAGCTGAAATCATCCATAACTCCCATTGGTGTAGTTAATTTGAGAGGATAATAATATCCTTCACGTTCATTAGTTTAAATTCTACCATACATTTACCTGATTAGTGTCATGCTTCAGCAAAATTATTTTGTGGAAAAATAATTTCGGAGTAATATCCGAAAATACTCATAAAATTCGAAGCATTCTCCAATATTTTAAGTAAATTTCGGAATTTAATACGAAAAAATTGAAAAAAACTGAAATTTATACTATAATCTTAGCATGTTGCAGCGAAGCAGCTCTGTGGCTGAACTTATTGATAAAAAGCAATCCCTGCTTCTTCTGGGTCAGCGAGGCACTGGAAAAACCTGGTATGTGTCGTCACTGTTAAAAAATCTTGAGCACACCCTGAGTATTGATCTGCTTAATTCCAATGACCGTGCCCGATATCATCAGTCGCCTGCCCGGCTCCAACAGGATGTAAAGTCACTGTTGGAAAAAAAAGACTTCCTTTACGTATTTATTGACGAAATACAAAAGGTTCCGGATCTCCTCAATGAGGTCCATTCCATTCTCGAATCCTTGCCCGGCCGATGCCTCTTCATTCTCACCGGTTCGAGCGCAAGAAAACTTAAACGTGCCGATGCTAATCTTATGGCCGGCCGGGCGCTCCTCGTCCAGTTTCACGGCCTGTCCGTAAACGAGATTGATTTCAAACTGCATCTTCCCAAGCTGCTGCAGTTCGGTACTCTTCCGCGCGCCTTCACCGAATCCGATACTGAACTTATAATACGTTACCTGCAGTCATATACGCAAACCTATCTTCAGCAGGAAATAATGGCCGAGGCCATTTCCCGCAGTCTTGATGAATTCAGCCGCTTTCTTGAACTGGCTGCATTTGAGAATGCGCGGTCTGTAAATTTTTTAAAAATTTCCAGGCAATGCGGCTTGTCCGACAAAACAGTGAAGGCCTATTTTCAAGTACTGGAAGACACACTGGTGGTGACCCGCATCCCCGCATGGACTGCATCCATCAGAAAACAACTTCAGAAGGCGCCAAAATATTATTTTTTTGACAATGGTGTACTCAATAGCCTTACCGGTGAATTAAGAACCGAACTGAAAGAAAGTTCTTACCGCTACGGTAAACTCTTTGAAAATCTTGTCGTTAACGAGATAATCCGTCTTAACCAGGAATTAAGTAATCAACATCGTCTTTTTCATTACCGTACTAATACCGGCAGTGAAATCGATCTAATCATTCAAAAAACACTTATGTCTGCGCCGGCAGCAATTGAAATCAAATCATCAATAAAACCGGAAACCCGGGACTTTGATGTACTGAATGACTTTTCTTCCGAAAACCCAAAATCAAAGTGTTTCCTGATATGCAATACCGAACGCGAATACCGGGAAGGAAACGTTAAAGTCCTGCCCTTCCCTGATGGACTCACGCAGGTGTTTGAAGCTGCGGAGTAAACAACCGCGGCTGTGTCCTTAACTGAAATTTTCCCGAATTTTATTCGGAGACAGACCGTATTGCCTTGAGAACGCGCGGCTGAAAGTGTAATAATCTTTAAATCCGCATGTCTCGGCAATCTCCCGGTTGCTTAATTCAAGCGCAGAACACAGGAGCCGGTGTGCTTCTGCCAGACGTTCATTTCTGATGTACTCTCCGCACGGCTTTCTGGAAAATTGTGTAAAAATTATATTCAGATACCTTGGAGTACATCCGGCAGCACGCGCCGCCGATAGAGGCGTTACCCCAAGCGAGAGGTTTTTTCTGATATACTCACGGGCATGCACATATATACGAAACAGCTTTTCGTTTTGATTATGCACTTTTTCTGATAACATCTCTGACGGAAAATTTAAGCGCAGCAGTAAGCAGATAATATCCTGTATAAGGAGTTCAACCCTTTTGTGTGAGTATTCCGCACTGTTTTTTATCTCTGTATCGATTGCTGAAAAACATTTGATTAGCCCGGATTCCGGCTGCGGCATAAAATTAATGGTACGGGCTGAATAAGAAATGCTTTGTGCAAAGCGTGCGCCGATTTCATCACCGGCAATAAAATCAAGCATAAAACCGTCAATAACCGCAGGCAGTGCAGTGGCCTTCCAGCTATGGTTTGCACCGGCGGGAATAAAAATAAATTTTCCGGCACCGCACACGGCTGAATTTTCGCCGATACTATAGACGACTGTTCCGCTGCGCACCAGACTGAATTCACAGAAGGGGTGACTGTGACGGATATAACCAGGCCTGTGCGCAGGAACAGTAAACTGATGAAAAAGTATGATGCGTACGGCAAAGTGTTCAAAGCGTATCACCGGAGCCGGGCCTAACGCACGCAGAATGAAACTATTTTTGATTTGATCAGGTATCATTATATGGCAAACGCGCACTAGTAGTTTAAGGGGTATTTCTCGTTTTTTTCGCTTAGCCGTCGGGCAATGGACCGCCCTGTATCATTTCGGATAAACAAGCCGCTAAATTGTAATACATGATATCATCTACGTCAACAGGGAGTTTTTCTATAGCTAATGTGAGAGAGTTTCGCAGATAATTCCGGGCAGCGGCTGTGTAGTGGTAGTGATGGTTTCTATAGCCAGGTAGGAGGATTTCGCAATCGGTAATTCAGAGCGGCTTAACGAACAAAGGAGGCGCGATAGCGCCGACTGCCCAGGATGCCCCATTTTTTTTCTCCGTTCAGAGTGCAGTCCGGAGCCAGGAGGGCGACGGCAAACGTCCGCCTGAATTGCCATTGCGAAACTCCTCTCACGGTGCCTATTGAAAAAAGACCACCGGCTGATATCCATCTCAATTATCGGCATTGCAATCATTTCACAGAGCCTATATGAATATTTTTGATCTTCATTAAGGTAGGCATTTAATCATTTATGGATCTTCGCATTTTTTTTAGTACATTCCTTCTTATTTTTCTCGCCGAACTCGGCGACAAAACACAACTCGCGGCAATGGCAAGCGCAGCCGGAGGAAAATCAATGATATCGGTTTTTCTCGGCGCTTCTTCCGCGCTCGTGTTATCCACGCTTATCGCGGTGCTTTTCGGAAGTGTGCTCATGCGGTACATTCCCGATTACTATATAAAACTCCTCGCGGGCATTCTTTTCTTAATATTCGGAATTCTTCTCATTCGTGAAAGTGTTTCTTTGAAAAAAAAGGCGCGTCTTTCAGCCGAAGGAGCAGTACCCGTTTCTGCGGTACATACTCCGTATCATGCCGCTCATCCCGGCATCATTCTACGGACTATTCTTGAAAGCGCGATCACTTTTGAGGAAAATGAAATCAGAGAAATATTAAAAAAAGCCGAAGCAGAAACTGACTTGGATGTAAAAAATAGTATTAAAAAAATTGCAGATGAAGAAAAACAGCATATCGCGCATTTGCGCAAAGCGTTCAACGCGCCCGAAAATTATGAAAATATTGAACACGGTTTTTCATTCTCAAATGAGCTGCCGGCGGATCCGGCAGCAGGTAAGAATAATACCTTTCCTCAAAATGACTCCGTTATACAAGATATACGTGAATACGAAAAACAATTAGCCGCGTTTTACCGCACACTGTCAGAAAAAATGCCGTCAAAAAAACTCAAAGATCTTTTTGCTTTTCTTGCCGATGAGGAAACCAGGCATTCTGAATTAATTCATATTTAAAACCGTTGCTGAGTTAAAGCTGTATTAATAAAATATATTTTTACAGGTGAGCGTAATTATAATTCCTGTAATTTTACGATAGGCGGTGAAAAGGTTTCAAATCGGAAAATTCAGGTGGCGTCAAGCAGAAAAAAACGGCAGGAGGCCGCATTTTTTTTCTGCTTGCCGAGTGCAGTCCGTCGCCAGGAGGGCGAGGGCAAACGTCCGCCTGGATTTTCCGATTTGAAACCTCTTCACGCAGAGCCTATAGTAAAATTATCGTGGATTATAAAGTACCGCACTTAAACCCTTTTATTTTACTACAGGTTTAATTCGTATCTCCACACGCCGGTTTTTCTGCCTGTCCTCTTCAGTGTTTTCTGCAGTAGCAGCAGCCGTGTTTCCAAGTCCCTGTACAATAAATAATTCTTTATCTAACCGGCCTTTTCCGGTGAGATACTGAAGAACTGCATTTGCTCTTGCTTCTGAAAGACGCATATTATGAGCTGTCTCGCCGGATGAATCCGTGTGCCCTTCTATCCTGACGGTAATGTTACTCAAAGCAGATTTTTGAAGTTCAAGTAAATATTCAATAACTTTATCGAGTTCGGCATAAAACTCCGGTGCGATGACCGTACTGTTTTTTTCGAAAAAAATAACCGGCATTGCCGGATTTTCCGGCATATTCTCAGGGATATTTGTGTGCATAACCGGCGGCGGGTTTATATATACAGTGTATTCACTTGCGGTAATTTCATTGATAGAATCTTCGAGTAATTCTATCCGTCCACTGACTGAACATCTGATAATACAGGGAGTACGGTCTGAAAGCGGCTGCACAGAAAAAATCATGGGAAAAACATTTGTCGACCCGTGAGTAATCGTTCCTGCTTGTGCGGAATAAACACCTTCTGGTTGTAAACAGAAATTTGTAACAAAAGATTGCATGTGAAGCACCGGCGGAACCTGGATATTAATTACTGCATCATATACCACCACCCCTTCAAGACTATGCACTATAGAAGCAATAAACTGAAATTCGTTTGAAAATACTTCCTCTTGTCCCGAAAGGTGTATACGGAGTGCATCAAACCGCATATCGTGAAAGTCAGCCCTGCTTTGTTCTTTGTTTTGCTCATGCTCCTGACGAGGCCGGAGAATAACGGTTTTTTTAATTATCGCGGGCGGAATGACTGCAGACGAACCGGGTTCAGGAGTTCCGTCAACAGTAAACACAATGGGCATTGCAGTAAATCTCGTCACTTCCGGAGGATGTATTTCCCATGACACCTGCTTTGTCTGACCAACGTACATCTTGCCGAAATTCGTACTGATTTTTTTGGGTTTTGTGTACACCCGGCCGATATCGAGCACGTGCGTTGCTTCATAATCAAAAGCAACTGAGCAGATTGCGTTCTGAATAATCAGTCCCCTGCGCTCATGGACAATATCCGCTGTTACAATAAACGGGTCCCCCTGTGCATATTTAGGAACACCAACGGCGATTGAGAAAGTATTTCCACGGTGCGCGTGCATTCCGTACATTCCGTATTTTGTAACAAATTCATTGGTTTCAGCAGTGATTGATCTGTTTTCCCAGATAATTCCGACTGCAGTATCTGCCCTTCCAAGGCTTGCAAAAGAATTTTTTTTTACTTCAGGCGGTTCATAACTCCAGGAATTTTCAAGCAGTCGTTTTAAATTCGCAAAAATCACCCGATCCGGTTTGTTTTTGATGTTCTGAAATAACGAACCTATGGCGGTAATCCTTGGCTTTGAAACATTATCATACGCATACCAGAATGGCGGGACAGCATTGCCGGAAAAATGCCGCTCATTGGTGAGTGGTCCGAAATCGGGAATATTAAACGGTGCGCCGTCATTTCCTCCGAGCATTGTATCAAACATAATCATTATACTGATTTTTTTTTCATCCGGTGTATACGGTTCTCCGGATGCAGCAGTATAACTTATGAATATTGTATCCGGCGAGCCCGTAGTTATTCCGTTAATAATTTCAATTGTTTGTGTTACCACAGTTTTCTCTATAACCCACACACTGAATATTTTTGCATTTGTAATATGCGGTCTTTGAATAAATACGCCGTCACTGCTTCCATATCTGAAAGTGCGTTCATTAATCCGGATAAGTGCAAAAGATGTCGGTACCTCACCGTCATAGAGCATCATGATGTTATCGTCTTCAGGAATTACCGGGTCTCCGCCTGTAGTATACATCTGGAATGAACAGTCGGTTTCATTCAGACGGAATAAAATGAATTTATTGCTCAATTCAAGCGGGAAAAGGAAGCCTGTGCTTAAGAAAAAGAATACCGCGGTAATAGTTTTCATTCGTATTATCACGGGCATCGGTATAAAAAAATGTCTAATCAACAGTCGATTTTCTTTGAAGGCGGGCCGCGTCCTCCGGCGGCATAAGCGTAAGAAGAAAGGGGACTATTGACGACTGTCCTTTTGATGCGGCGATCTGATCCATGCCTTTGAGTACATCGAGAATGAGCAGATCATCTTTAAGTCCGAGAATTATTACTGCTGACTTATCCGGAGGCATTCCCGAATACTGATCTGCAAGTTTGCGAACCTTTTCCTGATATGATTCCCTTTGCTGTTTTTCGAGTTCAAATGCTTTGCGCATTTCGATAATCTGCTGCTTTTCTTCTGCCGTCTTCCCTGCATCTTTTAAAACCGCTTCTTCCCGTATTTTTAAATCAGCTTCCCAGGCAGCGAGATCCGTTTCCTTCATCTGGAGGCTTTCTATCATTTTTGCCTGCTCTTCTTTCTCAATCAGCGCAGGATCATCAATACGCATTACCGCGGCTTGTCTGACTTTTCCCGGCAGACGGTCTTTGAGACTGCTGTACGCGCTGTAAATGCCGAAGAGTTCGAGAAAATAGAGAAGAATTATTACCGCAACGATATTTGCAAAAACCAGAACAACTGCACGGAACTTCATTCGCTGACCCCGGAATTTTTCAGGTAAAGATTGATCACTTTGCGGATATATTGATTAGTTTCTGCATAAGGAGGAATGCTGTCCTTGACAACAGCCGGTCCTGCATTGTATGCGGCAAGTGATTTGACAATATCGCCGTTATACTGAGTAAGCAGATTTTTTAAGTATCTGCTTCCTCCGAAAATGTTTTCTTCAGGAGAATAGGGATCTTCTACATTCATTAACCGTGCGGTTTCCGGCATGAGCTGCATAAGACCCATTGCACCTTTGGGGCTTACCGCATGCGGGTTAAATGCTGATTCAGTCTGAATAACCGCGTTGATGAGAGACTGGGGTAAACCTGTTTCTTCGGATGCGCTCCGGACAAGTTCAGCGACACGTGTGCCGCCGATATGCACAGTGTCCGCTTTAATTTCATCTGTTCGGGAAATATTGTTATTTTTAATTTTCTCATTAAGTACGTCCTGAAAAGGGCGCGCCGGCGTGCTGCGGAGGGTTTCTTGTCCTGCGGGGGGCTTTACAAAATCAGTAAGTTTTTTTTGTATCTGATTAATTCTTTCAAAAACCTGTATTAAGTTATTCATATTAATTTTGCAGGTGATGGATAAAACCGGATAATATCATTGGTGTTTTATAATATCATCTGGACATCGGTTCGTGCGATAATTTCTTCATAATTAATCTGCTCTTTCTTTTTTTGTGCAGCTTTATATTCGTTAATTTTTTTTTCTTTAAGGATTTCCATTGCTTTACGTTTAATCATAGCTTCTTTCAGTTTTTTTCGCCAGATTTCCAGTTCTTTTTCAATTTTTATTCTTTCCTGTTCAGCACGGTTTATTGATTCAGTAATGGCTGAAACCGCCCCGGCATATGCCCGTAATGGAGCATGTTCACGGATAAACTCATTTCTGCTGAGCTGATATTTGCTTTTATTGTTTTTCAGATTTTGAATGTCGCTCATAACTTTGTTAAGCGAAGTAACAAGAGGAGCCATGTCCGATTTTACCCGATCCTCTTCACGTTGCCGCAGCTGGAGTACGGGTTCAAGACGGTATGTAAAATTATCCAAGTTGCTGTTTTCCCTCTGACAAAAGGAAGTTTCCCGTTTTATCTTCGGAATTTTCAGAAAAATCTTAATTGTTTTTTAAAAAATGTTTTTACCTGAGATTACTTTGTCAAGTAAATCACCGTCAACCAGTGACAAAGGGGCGGTTCGTATGAAGTTTTCACATTCCGGTTGCTTGAAGAAAAACGGGGTGCAGACATACGCCATTCGCGCAGATTCGACACGGACTTGTTCATTATATTTTTGTAAATCATCAATTACCAGTAAACGGGGTTCAAGGTTAAAAACCGCAAGTTCAACTGATTTCTGCAGGCCTTTGCCGTAACGGATGAGTTTAAACATGACGCTGTTTTTCTCTGCATCAAGATACCGTTCATAATCAACAACAAAACCGAATTTTTCAAATAGTTTTTTGTTATGAATAATGAATTCTTTATCGGGCAGACCGATATATGCGCTCAGTTTTGGATAGGCAAAGATGTTTTTATACATATCTTTGAAGTATTGCACATCGGTGTCGTCGCTGCTGTTTTTTAAATATACATCGAGCGCATTTTCAAGCTGACTATGTTTTTTATTTCTGATATATACATTTATCAGATCGCGTAACCCCTTGAGGAACAATGGATCTTTTTCTTTTAATCTGAATATGCTTTCTTCATATAATCGTAATGATTCCCGGTCATTTCGTCTGACACTTTCAGCCATTGCCCATCCTGTTTTAGCTTTATGTACAAACGCGTCGCCTATACCGGCGCATTTTTTGAAGTATTCAATGGCAACCCCTACCTCCTGCCGCTCAAGAAAAATAGTACCCATCAGATACATTGCTTCGGAATTCTGGTGATCAATCTGAAGGACAATATCCAGAAATTTTTCAGCCTTGACATAATTTTGATGGGAGTGATAAATTTTACCGAGCGCAAGCGGCGCTCTGATGTCGTCTGCTTTGATAGTAATTGCGGAAAGCAAATATTTTTCAGCGTCTGATGATTTTCCATTTGCGTATTGATACAGCCCTATTTTAAGGTTGGCATCGAAGTTATGGGGATCTTTATCAAGAATTAAAAAAAATTCAGTAATTGCTTCTTTCCCGCGGCCGCTTTTTTCGTACAGTCTGGCTAATTCTTCATGTATTTTTTCGGGTTTTATTGAATCTGCAGCGGGCAGTTTTAATAATTCATTAAGGGTGACAATCGCCAGTATTAATTGCCCCTGCGCTTCCTCGCACTGTGCTTTCAGCAGAAATAATTCAGGTTCCTTTTTTTTTTTTTGAAATAGCTTATTGAGGACTGTACGTGCTTTTTCAAATTCTTTTTCAGAAATAAAATTTTTTATCCGCTGAAGTTCACGGGGGAAGACGACTTTAATCTGATACTGACTAAATGCAAAATATGCGCCGACGGCAATTGCAACGCAAAGCAGAAGTATCAGCATGCTGGATTTTTAAAACCGTATGTATATTTTTTTATATTTGAAAAAAATTCTTTTGTGCATCCTCAGACACAAAAGGTTAACTCAGATAAACGGATACTTGAAAAAATCGGGAAAATTGTCCTGTGCAGACTACCATTTAATTTTTTTAAGAGCTTTAACCGCTTCTTCTTTTGTAATGGGCAGGTATTGTCCGGTGCTGACTTTTAAAAGCGGCAAAAAACATGATTTGTCGCCGATTTTCCCCAGTGCCTGGACGCATTCTATAATGAGGGTATCATCTCTTGAAATTTCCATCAAATTGATTATCAGAGGTACACTTTCTGCGTCTTCCATTTCTCCGAGAGCAAAAATCATCGCTTTTTGAACAGTATCATTTTTTTCACGGCCAAGAGACTGGCGCAGGAGCGGCGCATTGGCCTTGTCTTTAATACGGGCAAAACCGACTGCACAATGCGCGCGGATAAGCCAGGAGTTGTCTTTAGAAGCGTCCTTGCCTGCGGTAATATTCTGAGAACCGTATTTAATAAATTTGGCAAACACCGGAGCCGCATCCTGATCTCCCATGCGGGCAAGCGCTTCAAGAGACTTGGCTTTTACTTCATCGTCCCCTCTTTGGGCAGCATCTACCAGCGCGGTAATTACCTCGGGTGTTTTTTTTACATTGCGCAGATACTCATCAAGTGACTCTGTTTCCGGTTTTTCTTCCTTGACCTGAGGAAAAATGCATATTGTGCTGAGTAGAAAAACATACAGAACGTTTCTGATAAATTTAATTAAAGTAGTCATTGCAAAATCCTCCAAATACTGATTTTGTAAATAAATGCCCGTAAAGAACGTATTTTCGGCGAAACACTTCTCTGATTGTATGATACATTGTAGTATATGTCAAACGAATTGCCTGAATTTGTCAAATCTTGAAAATGCGGTCTTTCTTTCGAGATGCGTCCATAAAAATTCGGTATCAATGCCATGTTCTGTGCCTGTAAGAACCGCCCGCAGAGAAATAAAAAATTTTTTTCCTTTCATATCGCATGCCGCGCATTCTGAGCGGATTTGTTCGAATTCTCTGCTGCTTAAAAAAGTATCGGCATGTACGGATATAATTTTTAAACAGATGTCGACAAATTCCCTGATTTTACCGGTTTTTTGTAAGTTTTCCAGTATATTTTTTTCATATGCTATTTCAGAACGGAAAAAAACATCAAATTCCCTCGGCGCGTGAACCAGAAGACTTATCCGCGCACGTATCTGATCCAGAATTTGAATATTTACTACTTCGTTTGTATCGAACGAGTTGATTTTATTATAATACGCGGTCTCTTTTAAAAAGGGAAGTATGCATGTGATGAATTCGGCATTAGGCATTTTGCTTAAATGCATGCGGTTTAAAAATTCGAGTTTCCCGTAATCGAATACGGCCGGGGCGCTGTTGAACCGGGGATTATGAAAAGATCTGCAAAGGTCTTCCATAGTCATTACTTCATTACCGTCAGGCGGGGACCATCCAAGAAGCGCGAGCTGATTAATCAGTGCGGTGTGAAGATATCCATCTTTTTTAAAATCGAGCACACTTGTTGCGCCATGACGTTTGGAAAGCTTTTCTTTGTTGCTGCCGAGTATCATCGAAATATGCCCGAATACAGGAAGAGAAAATCCCATTGCCTCGTAGAGAAGAATTTGCCGGGGTGTATTTGAAATATGATCATCTCCGCGAAAAATATGCGTGATATGCATAAGTGCATCATCGACTACTACTGCGAAATTGTATGAAGGATATCCGTCGCTTTTAATGAGAATAAAATCTCCGAGATTACCGGTTTCCATTTGAATTTTTCCGCGTACCGCATCGTTAAATTCGACCAGCCGGCAAGGGTTTTTAAAACGGATAACGAAAGTGTTTCCTGAATTGATTTTTGCTGCAGTTTCCGATGCGTTAAGCGAGGAACACCTGCAACCGGAATCAGAAGAGTCTACAGGACAAAAACAATAATACGCGGATTTATTACCGATTAACTTACCCGCATATTCGCGGTAAATCCCGAGCCGCTCGGACTGAAAATACGGACCGTACTGACCCCCGCATTCAGGTCCTTCATCCCAGGTTAGACCAAGCCACTTCAGTGATTCAATAACCTGATCTGTGGCAAGGGAACTGGACCTTTCTTTGTCCGTATCTTCGATACGAAGTATGAAAGTTCCTCCGCTACTGCGGGCGAATAAATAATTGAACAGCGCAGTACGCGCGCCGCCTACATGCAGATATCCGGTTGGAGAAGGGGCAAAACGGACCCGTATGCCCGGTATATTGATTTCCGGCACGGTTCTCAGTCGAGAGCTTTCATGCTGAGCTTAACCCGTCCCTGATCGTCTATGCCGATGACTTTCACCTTAACTGCATCGCCTTCGTTAACTACATCGGTCACTGCGCCTACTCTTGTTTTTGCGAGTTCAGAAATATGACAAAGCCCGTCAGTGCCGGGCATGACTTCAATAAACGCGCCGAAAGGAACAACACGTCTGACCGTACCGTTATACACCGCACCGATTTTCGGCACACCGGTCGCTCCTTCTACAAGCAGCATGGTATGGTCAAGGGCTTCACGGTTTTTTGCAAAAATAATTACTTTTCCGCTGTCGTCAATATCAATATCGCTTCCGGTTTGCTCTACAATACTTTTAATCCTTTTTCCGCCGGGACCGATAACATTGCGGATTTTATCAACCGGAATTGACATTTTTGTGTACTGAGGAATTTTTGGATTTAATTCCTGGCGCGGTTTTTCTATTGCTGCGTACATTTTATCGAGAATGGCAAGACGGGCTCTTTTTGCCTGTGCGACTGCTTCGCGCATAATTTCTATTGTAATGCCCTCGATTTTAATATCGAGCTGAAAACCGGTTATTCCGCTGCGGGTACCGGCGACTTTAAAATCCATATCTCCGAGATGATCTTCCATTCCCTGTATGTCAGTTAATATTTTATATTTTTCTCCGGCCATTACAAGCCCCATCGCAATACCCGCGACATGATTTTTAAGGGGAACCCCGGCTGACATAAGTGCAAGAGAACCTGAACATACACTTGCCATGGAGGAACTGCCGTTAGATTCAAGAATTTCAGATACTACACGTATGGTATAGCCGAATTCATCACTTGATGGGAGCTGACGGAATAATGAACGTTCTGCAAGCATCCCGTGCCCGATTTCCCGCCGGCCGGTTGCGCCGGGTCTGCCGGTTTCGCCGACGCTGAACGGTGGAAAGTTGTAATGCAAATAGAAATTTTTCGTAATATTGCCGGAAACTTCGTCTATTTTTAACACATCTTTTGTTGATCCGAGTGTCGCAATACCCAGGGATTGTGTCTGCCCTCTGGTAAAAAGCGCAGAGCCATGCACATTTTCCAGTATATCCATTTTTATGGAAATGGGCCGTATTTCTTCAAGGCTTCTGCCGTCAGGCCTTTTGTTCTCTAAAACAATTGCATTGCGCACAATATCTTTTTCAACATCGTGAAGAATATCAGCGGCTTCTTTTTTTACATCATCTGTGATTTGGTCGCCAAGGCCTTTAATGGTATCATCAAAAACAGCGGCAATTTTTTCATCGCGGAGCAGTTTATCTGTAATTGTTAATGCTTCTTTCAGTTTATCTTTTGCAGAGCTGCTGATTTTTTCTTTCAGTGAAGTATCGTGTACGTGCAGATTAATTGAACGTTTGGTTTTTCCGGCTTTTTCTTTCAGCTGGTTTTGCAGTTCAATTATTTTTTTTATTTCGTCATGAGCTTTTGTGACCGCAGTGAGCATATCTTCTTCACTGAGTTCATCAGCTTCGCCCTCAATCATGGTGATAGCCTTTTTTGTGCCGGCTACGATAAGTTCTAAACGCGATTTGATCATTTCATCGTGAGTAGGGTTAATGATAAATTGATTATCGATAAAACCAACCCGGACTGCGCCGACAGGGCCGCTGAATGGAATATCAGAAATAACGAGCGAAGCAGAGGCAGCATTCATACCCGCAATATCCGCAGGATTGATGCCGTCGATGCTGAGGACGGTCGGTATTACCTGCACTTCATTCCGGAAGCCGTCTGGAAATAACGGCCGAAGCGGTCTGTCGATAAGCCGTGAAACGAGTGTCTCAGAATCAAGGGGTTTGCCTTCTCTGCGGAAATACCCGCCGGGTATTCTTCCGGCAGCATAATATTTGCCCGTGTAATGCACGGACAACGGAAAGAAATCTCCGTTTGTTTCGGCCTTGCTCATGGTTACTGTTCCAAGAACCTGAGTTTTTTCGATGGATAACAAGACAGAGCCATTTGCCTGTTTCGCCAGCAATCCTGTTGAAAACGTGAACTTTTTGCCGGCGATTTCACCGACGACTGTTATTTCTTCCATATTTTTTTCCTTATATTGATATGTGTTACTTTTTTTTTGTTTAATTATAATAAAATTGTTTTACTTGTTGTATTTGCATGTGTATCGATTGATGCGATCGCCTGATTTCGTTTCAGTACAGAAAACCGGCAGCATCCGCATTGTGAGCGCATAAGAGAATCAACCGCACTGCGGTACTGATTAACCCCGTACGGTTGCTATTTACTTTTTTCCGGATAATAGATATTATTTTCGCAGCTCTAATTTTGTTATTATTTCTCTGTACCGTTTTTCATCTTTTCTGCTAAGATAACTGAGGAGCTTTCTTCTTTTTCCGACCATCTTTAACAGACCAAACCTGGAGTGATTATCTTTTTTATGATTAGCGAGATGTTCTGAAAGTTTTCTGATGTTATGCGTTAATATAGCGATTTGCACTTCAGGCGAACCAGTATCCTGCGCGTTTTTTCCGAATTGCGTGATTAATTCTTTGGTTGAAACAGATTCCATTTATATATTCTCCTGAAAACGGTATGAGATTCGTCGCCGATAAAAATATGATCTGGCCTTTCGGCAGTCTTCTGCAATTACTTTACTGAGAGCTTCGGGATTTGAAAAATGCCGGGACTTTCGTAATAACTGTAAAAACTCAATTTTCACAACCTTATTATAAACTGTTTTTGAAAAATTTAACAGATGTGTTTCGATTGCAGCAGGAATCGGTTTCCGGGGAAGATTTGGGCGTGCATGTCCGGGAAAACCGGCAGTACCGATAAAACAGACCCCCGGGAACAATTGTTTTTCAATTTCAGCAGTGCAGATATATACACCGTAACCGGGAACAATTTTACTTTTTGGAAGCTCCATATTTGCTGTGGGGAAACCAAGTGTGCGTCCGAACTTTTTCCCGTGAATGATTTTTCCGGATACTGAATAAGGATTTCCCAGAAGTTTTGCTGCAGCGCGGACATTGCCGGATCGGATATGTTTCTTTATAAGGGTAGAAGAAATCGCGCAGCCGGAGCGGTCTGAAGTTTTAACTGAAGGAATATAATGGACATATGTTTCTGGAAAATTTTCGTTCAAATACTTCTTTATCCTGAAGGGGGTTCCTTTTCTGTCTTTGCCAATACGCAATTTGTCACTGGCGATTAGTCCCGCTAATTTAATTTTTGATGTCAGCCAAATCAAAAAATCATTATACGTCATATCCCTGATTTTACTGTATTGAATTAGTGTATAATAATCAATTCCTTCTGTGCTGAGACCCGCGTTTTTTTCTGCTTCAGTGAGTAAATTGTTATCAGGATTACCCCGGTCAGGATTAGTAAAATTATTCTTTTGAGGGAAGCATATGGAAAGAAGCATTGACTTAGCACGCTGTTGTTTTGCCGTACGGGTGAGAAGGTGAAGGACTTTCTTATGCCCGCGGTGAATACCGTCAAAAACACCAATGGTAATATACATTGGCGTTTCATGCGGCAGTTGATTAAGTGAATAAAAGATCTTCAAAAAAATTAGTAACTGAAATGGTATGACCGGATTATTGCCGTTGAATGATTATAGCGATGCTGCCGGAAATATTTACATGGAATAAAATGAAATATTACTTTGCAGTTCGGGCGGAAGGTTGCCTTGTTCGTCTCGCTTTTTTGAATATTTTGCTTCCAGCCGCTCAATAGTTTTTAATGAAATATTTTTGTGACGGTTTACAAGGTCTTTGTAGCCGGGAAGTTTTTCCAGGATTTTATTTATATCTTTGTTAAAAGGGCAGAATTTAAACAATATTTCGCGCGCAGCTTTATCGAGCTTCATTATTCCTTTGCGCTCGAATTCAATCCAGTAAATATAATACAATTCGAATATTCGTTTAAAATCTTTGCGTTTCATTTTTATTACATCTTCAATTTTTTCTTTTGCTTCAAAGCTTAATTTTGGATTTTTTTTGTAACATGTAATGTAATCGTAGAATGCACCGGTAAGACCGCCCTCAACCGGGTCAGTCCAGAGGTTGCCTTTGATACTTCGGCATAATTCCCACCGGTATTTTGCCAAAGCACTGATTAGGGCCTTCCGAAGATCACCGGTAAAAAAGACCGGAAGCATTATGCGCGCCCGGGAGTTTTTTTTATTTGAGGAAAATTCCTGCCAGAAGAAAACTTTGTCTCCGGCTATGGGGAGAATGATAAAATATGGTTCTGCTTCCACCTGAACAAATTCGTTTGTGGTAGTACTTAATTTATACAATGTCTCACGGTAAAAAATGGAATAGTCATAAAATTTTATTTCGTTAACAATCGTTTTAATCTTTTTGGCGGTAACAAGTGACCCTGCCGGATTGGCGTTGGATGATTCAGCTAGAAATAACGGTGAGTGCGCCCCGCTTGGCACAATCAGACGGCTGACCGCGCGCACCATGTTTGATAGTTCGTAGACAACTCTTTCATTGGCTTTGTCTTCTTCGGTCATTGCATCGAGATCTGCTTTTTGTTTGGCCGATGCAGTCCGCTCCCGTTCCCTGATAAATTTCTGAAAATCAACACCGAGCTCGCTGATTGAAGGGTATTCTTCATTTTTATACAGTAATTTTAGCCATTTCGCGAGAGGCATGATATTGATATTATTTTCGAGCAGCGAATCGTCTCCGGGTAAAAAACTTTTGAGGTTTTGGCCGGCAAACACTTCGGACAAAAAACCATACAACAGAAATGTGCGGATGTTCTGATCAAGTGTAAGTTTTCCGGATGCGGCGCGCAGACTGATGTTTTTAAACGCTTCTGTATAAATGGTATTGACGTCTTTCAGTGCTTTTTTACCTGGTTCATCAAGAGCAGAAAAATCAGCGGCTATTTTCAGACGGCTGATAGCGCCGCTTAAAATTCTTTTTTTTTCTTCATCAATTGCCGCAATATCGAGTATTTTCTGGAAATGGCCTGAAACATCCATTGTTCCGGCGCCATTGATGTTTTCTTGTTCAAATTGAGTCCCGTCGGAACTGCCGGTAAGAGGGTCGTCCTCCAGAAGCATATCTCCGTCTATGCCGGAATCATCGGTACTCTGCGTGTTGCCGGATGAATCTCCGGCAGATACATCATCAAGATTATCGAGAAAATCAAGAAGGTCGTCTGACACTGTTTATCCTCCGTACTGGTGTACAATAAAAATTAGCAATTGAAAAAATCATTTTATAAATTACTTTTTTATTTTTGTACTTGCTTATTATTCTAATTATATTATAATAAAGAAATATGCGCAATTTTAATTATAAAACCATTTCATTAACCTTATGTCTTTTTATAATTTTCGTTTATACGCAGAGTAATATCTCAGAAAATGAAATAAATATTGAAGGTATAAAAAAAAAATATTCCGTTCTCCGGGAATATTTACCGGCAGCCGGCAGAGAGATATTTACACCTGATTTTTGGCTGAAAATATCCGGAGATGCCGAACAACTTATTCTCACCACGCAGGGTATACAGGCTTTAAACCGGCGTGTGTATAAAAACGGATACCGTGTGCATCCTTTTTATGAAAATAAGAGCACCAGCGGCGCTTTAATCAGGAGATACCTTCGGGATGATCTCAACTGGATATCCGGATTCTATAAATATGATTCTCACAACAATCGTATTTATGGCAATCGATTGTATCCGAAGCTGGAATTAATAATGAATATTTCTGCGGTGCCTGAGAAAGTTATCAACAGATTCTGTATTGTAGTTGCGCCGGTATACATCAGAGCGTTTCCTACGAATATAATGATCATGAAAAAAAAGAACAATTATCCCTTTGATATTCTGCAGAAATCCTCTCTTGATATAGGGCAGGAAGTAACCCTTTTTCATTTATCTGCCGACAAACAGTGGGGCTATGTGCAGACCGCGTTTACCACAGGCTGGGTTTCGCTGCATGCAATCGCGTGGACAAATAAGGAAGCGGCGACGGCCTTCATAAATACGGAATCATTCATAATCGCCGCAAAACCGAGAGTGCATATTTATTCCGACAGGGAATGTACAAAAGATACCGGATTTATCAGACTTGGTTCCCGCCTGCCGCTGCAATACGGTTCCGGCGAAGAAACTGAGGTATTGATTCCCTGGCATCGTGGTGATAATCTGCTTCTTTATAAAAAAGGATATATACAAAACAAATCTTTTATTCTCACAAATTACCTGCCGATGACAAAAAAAAATGTAATTACCATTGCATTTGAAATGTTAGGCGAACCATATGGATGGGGAGAAAGCGGATTTAATACGGATTGTTCATCCTATCTTACACGTGTGTGTGCGGTTTTCGGTCTTGATTTCCCAAGAAGCTCATATAATCAGGTAAGTCTTTTAAATCCTGTATATAAAAAAGATAAAAAAAAAACACAGTTCCCCGGAAATATTCCGGCTGCAAAAACTATTCTTTATTACCAAAATCCCGGACATGTGATGCTGTATCTGGGAAAATACGAAAATACCCATTATGCAATACATAACATGTGGTCGTTCTTCCGTCCCCGTACCGGGAAAGCCATTATCCATCAACCGGAAAATAGTGCTGATGAAGAAATTATGGTACAAGGTGTTGTGGTTACTCCGCTTACGCTTGGAGAAAAGTCTTTTCATGGATCATTACAGCAGCAAATTAATATCATCGGAGAATTTTAAAATGAGTAATGTAGCCTGGAGAATACTGCTCGTGGATTTTTAGTCGGTGGGAAACTGCTTATTTTTAATCGTCTCTAAAAAGCAAATCTACGTCTGTGCCCAAATCGGATAAATCCTGTACATTGTCAGATGAATTATAGGAGGAAATATTATCAATACATTGGAGAAAATCAAGAAGATCGTCTGATATTATTGTTCTTCTATTTTGGATAATGTTTCTAATACAGATCAAAAATTAATTATTCTATTGTTACTGTATGTGTCCCTGATGAAACTCCAAATGTAATTCCTGCAGGTTCTTTTTCCTGTTGTATTTTCGCTGATTTCCCGTTCACGTAAACACTTTTAGGCTGTGCTGCCATAAAAATAACTGCAGGTCTGCCTGCATTAATTACATATTTGTTTTCAGACTTGCAGAAAATATGCACATCGGAAATAAATGAAGTGCATATGAGTGTTCTGCGGTTTTCAATAGACCAGACAAACATGGGATTTTTAGAAACATATATTTGTTTTGCAGTATGTGGTTCAATATCTCTTATTGTTATTTCTGCATTTTTTCCGGCAGTCTTCACTGAATCGGTAATATTTTGTAAATTAATAAGACCAAGAGCTGGATTTTTAATATATATCTGCGGAGGTTTAACATTATTATACCACACATATAATTGTTCTTTTTTCTCTGTTTCTTGATTCTTCCAGACATTTATGGTGTTGAATGAAAAAACAATAGTAGTATTTGTAGAATAATGACTGCAAAAGGTGAGAAGGAGTCCGTCATCTTGTGAACGGCGGAAAGCATATGCTTCGATGTCGGTATTTTCCAACCAAAAACAAGGACGCAAGCCTACCTGAGTCAAACCAAACCCGTACATTTCCATTGCTGCCTGATTATAAGGATCAGCAAGTTCCGTTGTCCAATATGGTTCGGCCCCTTTCCGCGGCCTTCCAGGGTATATTCCAAATAAAATTGCGAGATTAATATAATTGTTTTTAGGAAAAGCGTGATCCCAATATAACATCGGCAGAATTGCTTCAGGCGGCGCAAATAGTTTACAGAGCATAAATGCGCCGGCTTCACATTGCCACGGTACACCGGGTCTATCCATAATTGTCGGTGTTGATTCAAGCCAGCAAATATCCATATGAGGAATATACCGCCAACCGCCCGAATTCGCAAAATAAAGGCTTTTGCGTTTATGAGTTTCCTCACTCATTCTTTTTGTAAAAAGAAGGCCATCAGCCTGGTCATACATTTGCATGGTTTTCCAATCAATCATCGGCGCATTGACAGTACCGTCATTATACACCATGTTAAATCCAAAATAATCTATCATGCGGAAGAAACGGCTGAGATATTCATCAAGCATTCCCTTCGCACCGTAATTATGCTGATATAACTTTTGACCGATATCTGCAGAAAAAGGGGCAGAATCAAGGAGCATATTTCCGAATTTATCATGAAAAAACCAATCGGGACGGGAAGACGGCAAACCTGAACTCTCACATAACGACCACGGCCACACATACATACCGGTCATAATTTTTTTATTAATTGCGATATCTACTGCTTTCTTAAACCCAAGCGCAGGTTCAGTAAAACTGACATTGGTAAAACTACGTGTGACAGTGCTGACGTCCGAGTCGGGGAAATCTCCCCATCTGTAGCTGATATTCATCAGATTGAGATAAATATCGCTTGCTCTTCCGGCTTTACTCATCATTTCATATAATTTTTTAACACGGGAAGGAAATTCAACATTGAAAAAATCTAGCGGTGTAGACCACATAATCGGATCAATCCACCGAAGACGTCCAAGCTGTTCGAAAGGTTTCCATCCGTTTTGTGCAGCAGTAAATCCGGAAATCCGCATATAATCAAGATTCATTTTGACCCAATTTCCCTCGAATACATGGTAGCACATCTCGGTACTTGCCGGAATCTTGTTTTTTAATATCCCCGCAAACCAGGATAATTTCCACCCTTCTGTTGTGAAATAACTCTGTTCAATTCCGGCGGGAGGGAACACAAAACGATTATTAATACTCAGTTGATATTGCGCCAAGCCGAATGATCGCGTTTTATCTACAATCCAGGCAAACGCATCGCCTTCTTCCCGTGTATATACACGCATTTTCATTTCCGGACGCTGCGCATTAATATCATCGGCTGGGACAAAGACAGTCTCATCCGGAGAGTTAAGAGGCGTAGGCAGACGGCCATAAAGACCTCCTCCGCGGATAAAAGGGTCAATAACCATACGTGTTGCGCCGCTTATAAGGAAATCTTGACCTGTTTCCTTGCTGAATGTCACTTTTTTTTTGATTATACCCTCCTCAATCAACTCGTATGTTTTTCGAATTTTTACTTCCTGCAGAGATGGGTTTCGGCATATTACTTCAACACGATTTTGAGTAATCCGCATAGAACTTGGTTCTACAAGATCCGCTCTTTCATCAATGTGAAGCTCTGCACCAACACGCGGTTCAAATGAAAAAAAATCAATCATAAAACTGCTGATAACTTTATTTCCTTGTTTAATTCCGAGAAGTGCACCGCTGCCGGGTAAAATATAGTATACTGTTTTTTCTCCAAGTCTTATGAGATCAGATGAAGGATTATTCAGCAACTTTTTCCCCGCAGTCGCATATATCTTTGACGCAAGTGACCGGGATTCATTTTCCAGCAAACTGCTCTGAGTATGTATTTTTGCATACTCATCGATACTCATTTTTCCAGCGAGAATGGTTTGATATAATTTCGTTTGTTTTTTAATTTCACTCAACCTGTTCAGGTCGGTGTCTATTGATTGTCCGGGAATGGATTCTCCAATGCGAATCTCATGGCCTATTGTATCAAGACGCTGCTGCAGAGCAATCTCAGTATTTGTAACAAAAAAACTATTTAATTTTTCTTCATCTAAAAACGGCTTACTGAATTGCAGATTCCCAAATTGACTTATCAGATTGAAACTCTGCCCGACTATTGCAAGGCTCGACTGATCTGCCCCGGAAATATATCTATTTCTGCAGACATTAAAAAGTAAATTCTGTTCTGTTCCTGGGGAAAACTGGTCAAAAATATCAAACGGAATTGCGATTTCAAAAAACCAACAGCCGTCTCCTCGGCGGACTGCCGATTGCCATGAACCGTTCCAGTCAAGCTGTTTACCACGTAATTCTGCCCGTGAACCAGCGGCACTGATAATAAAATGAAAATAATCCTTCGGCTTGGTTATATCTGAACACAGCAGCAACTCAATGGATTCGTCTTCCCATACTTTTCCGTCATGTTCGCGGACTTGAGTCTTAATAGTTTTCATCAATGGTTCAAATGCAATTACTGCAAAATAGATATTATTTTTATCATGACAAGACTTCACTATCGTTTGAACATCTGAAAACCGGAATGATGAAATTGCATTGAGCGGGGTAAAACCTGATAGTGCAGGGGCATTAGACCATGCCGCATCGGATAAATCTGCGTCAATTCTGGGCTTGAATGAAATTTTTGGACACGGCAGATGAGGCCGGTACGCGCTCAAAGCAGACACTCCTTTTTGAATGGAATATTGCGCCCATGGATTAAATTCTTTTCCCTGGACGAGCGGCTGATCGTCAATTTTAATTTCGTCTATATACATGGGGAAATTTGTAGAGGGTGTTTTATTATCCAAAAGCCATGCCTCGCCGATTATTAGATCGCCTGCAGTCTCAGATGCAGTATATGGATCGTCTTCAAACTTTAGTGAATTTTTTAATACTCCGTCCAGATAGATTGCCATGCTGCTGCTGTCCCATTGGGCAAGTACGTGATGCCACATTTCTTTTTTAAAATTTAAATTATTCACCCATGCTTCGATTAATCTTGATTTGCCGTCATTAATGCAAAAATGAAATAAAGTGGTAACAGGTTTTTTGTCCGGTCCATAATAAAAATTTCTGATCCGCAAATAAATACTATTCCAGATGCCGCCTGCGGTTTTAATATAAAAAAGATTCCTGTGTTCATCTTGAGTTTTAAGCACAGGATCAAAAAGCGGGTACACCCAGCATTGAAATGTGCCGCTTGAAGGGTTAAAATTACCTTCCGAAGGATATGATAAGCCCATTACATTTCCGTCGGGATGGCTTAAGTCAAGCGCCTCACCGGTCTGAACGGTTCTGGGCTTTTGCACACCCCGGTTTCCTTCGGTGTTTTTAGTAAAAACAACTATCACATTCCCGCCCTTGGTTCCAACCGCCGCAGGATCGCCTTTTGCATAATCAGCAGAGAGCCCCTTATTGAACGAGGCATAAAAAGTTGTTGCGGGCGGAGAAGTCAAAACAGATTTTTTTAGTTGCAGCGTCTTTTTTTTTTTATCTGCTGTCCATCCTTCGGGTGCGCTTGCTTTTAAATAGGCAGAAAGTTCGGCTTGAGAAATTGCATTTTTGAGAATAATAATTTCATCATACATACATTGAGACTGATGGTTTTTATACGCGCCGGTCGGATCGCCGCTGCCGAAAAATATCTTCTGACTCAGATTATTGAGGTTATTAATGGATTGATTTTTCATTGTGCCGTGATGTTTGCCGTTTATATACAGGCTGATTGCCGCATCCGCTGATCCAGAATTGACATTTTTCCATGTCGCGCAAATATGATACCACTTCCCGGTTTCCATATCGGATAATTTTAATTCAGATGGAAGAATTACTGTAGAACCCTGTTTCTCTGCAATAACAAACATGAGGTTTTTATATTGAGGGCTGAATTTTAAAGAATAACTTTGATAGTATCTTCCCTCACCAACAGTATCAAAAAGTATCGGAATAGTCTCAGCTGACATTTTAGAAAGATCCCTTAAAGGTTTTATCCAAAAAAGGACACTTCCTTCAGAAGGAATAAAACATTTTTCTCTCGGCACCGCCAATTCCTGTCCTTCCTCAATGAATGCAATTCCGCTGCCGGAAATTCCCCCTTTTTCGTGCTCTATACTACCATTCATCTCTAGTTCGTAGTCATCAAATTCTTTTTCATTTTCAAATGTAAGATGCAATAAAATATTATTTTTGAGAAACGGCTCTTGAGGCGAAACCGCGCGTATACTCAGTACGCAAAGTAAAAAAAATACTGTTATTTTAAGATTAAATGTAGTATATCCTGATGTGCTCATCGTTTACTCCCTTATTTTTGTATTAAATGATCATAGAACTTATAAAACTGCAGATACATGCTCCTGCTGGAGAATCATTTGTGATATCCTGCAATAAGTATATCATTATTCATAATTTGGATAGGCTTCCCCCTGAACTTATTTTTTTTTTCTCCGGATAAATTTATAATTTCAACAGATGCAGTATCAGCAACCCGGATCGTTTGTTTTTTCCCGGAACGGTTAAAGAAAAATTTCATCACATATCCGTCAGAAGCGAGAACTCTTTCATACACCCCGTCCGGCAGAACAGTTTTTTTACTGACACCGCATCGTGCAAGGAGATTCATAAGCATTATCTTATAATTAAGTTTATTTTTATAATTTTCAGTACGATCATGACCGGAACAGCATGTTTCATAAAAAGAAGCGCCAAGACTGGTTCCGAAAAAAATACATTTTGCATTTTGCGTAGATGCGGCGCGGCCGTCCGACCATGTGCACAGAATTTTGCTGTGATGCGGAGTAAGAAAACTGCAGAAACCGGATGGTTTAATTGCTGATTTTAATCCTTTAACTGTTTCATCAACATGCCGGCAGTCTACTCGATCAGCTATACTTACGCTTGCCAGTTCAGATATCCGCATACCGGGCCATTCCGGATGCAGCCAGGTAGTATCCGCCCGTAGACCCGCGCCTTCTTCAAAAATTACCGCACCTCCTGAATGTAAATAACTTTCAATTGTCCGGATTGTGTTTTCTGTTAGAATAAATGCTTCAGGAACGTACAACATTTGAAGATTTTTTATTTTTTCGGCAAGACTTTCTTCATCGATCCAGCGTATTATATAGCCCAGTTCCCGCATGAGAGAATATATTCCCCAAAGTGCTTTTTTATAAAGGTAGGGCCATTGCTCAAGAGGAAAATCCCACATATCTTCGCTGCGGGTTTCTTCTATTCTGCTAATCATATCACTGGAGCCGCTGTATAAGATTCCAATTCCGTCATCAACTGGCTCAGCCTTCATTAAGAAATTTTCATGTATACGGCTGAACTGCTTAAATTGATGCACTTCCGGAGTTATTTTTTTAAAACTTCCGTTTATTTTAACAAGCCCCGACAAATTATTTTCATGTCCGTACCGTTCGGCACGGTACTGCCAAATGAGCAGCCCTTTTGTTCCGCAAGCGGCCGTTGACCATAGTTTTAATTTAAAATCAGCATTGGTTGAAGGTAAGTTCCAATTCCCCCAATCCGGATACAATTCATAAACCCAAAAATACGGCGAGACACAGCGCATCCAGTCGCACAGCATAAACGGCCATGCCTCATCAAAAAATGATCTTAGATGAACACTAGTCGGAAATGATGTTCCGTAAAAATCAACTTCTCCTGCGTTCAGCCGGTCATTCGAACCGTCTCCGGCTACATCCTGAATAACTGTACTTGCACCGACATGTGCAATAATCGGCCTGGAATCATCCTCCGCGCGGACAGCAGTATACATAAAATGGAGACGCGCAGTAACTGCAGTATGAGCCCAAGTCCGCCATAAAAATAGTTCCGCATAGTCAAGCGGCATTCCCGGAGGATTTATTGTGGAAAAATTTTCCCAGCATTTTCCATAAAAATCATTTAATTTGTTTATACTGCCGAATTTTTCTTTAAGCCATTTTTGATATGCTTTTACTGAATGAGTACAGCAGCAATCTCCAATCGGACGTGTGCGGGGTTCATTCCAAATATTCCAAAGCAGGATGCGCTTATTATTTTTATACCGTTTTACCGCATACCTGACAAATTTTACCGCACGTTGTATTACATGCGGATTATCGAAACAAGGCCACCATCCGCCGACATAATACGCACCATTTGCACCCGGTTTTAATTGTACTCCATTAAGCCCGATTCTAAAACCTTTGTATGTGTGATAAATATAGTCCGGAGCAGTTTCCATCATGAATTTGATAATTATTTTTTTGTCATATTTTTCTGCAAGATCCATGAATGTATCAACATCAGTAAATGTGTATTTGTTTTTTGATCTTTCATGCCAGCGCCATTGCAGCCTCAGTTGTACGGTGTCCAATCCCGCTTCGCTGAATTCTGCAAAATCATGTTCCCATTCATCCGGAAGCGGTGTCGGCGCACGGTAATATTGTGTGCCTATAATAAAGTTGTCTAATTTTTTACTCATTTTTTTCTCCATTTGTATAATTTTTTTAGCAGACTCATAATATTATGCTTCCCTGAAAAAAGGCTGACTCCACGAAATCTCTTCACCGTGTCCGAGACACTCAACACGGATATACCGGTACCGTGCATCATCGGTAAAATCAATCGATGCCTTTTTCCCTTTTACTTTTTTTAATACCGCACCGTCCCAGCCGATAAACCGGATTAAATCTGCGTTCCGTGTGTGCACATGAATGGTGTTTACATTTCTTTTTATTTCCGCTATTTGTACTCCGTAGAAACAGTAAAAATTACCATCGTGAATCGCCTGCAGAAGCTGAGCCGGAGAATCATTCTGTGCGCGGACCACATTACCGCAATACGAAAAGTCTTCAGGAAGATGCGCATCCTGGTTGGCGAACCCGAATATTTTATGACCGGCGGTAAGCAGCATATCCCACTTTTTTGTCGAAAGCGGCGACCCGTTGAGTCTCTCAATTACAGAGTTATAAATTTCGATTCCCGTATATCCGGTAAAACTGTTCAGACAATCAAATGTATAATGTTCTCCCTGCCAGTCCGGATGATTCAATACCGTCACCGCACCAAGCGCCGCATTTTCATTAATGAGCTGCTGCTGACTCTTCGTATTATCAGAACAGAGTAATTTTTCATCGGTGTTCACCGCGAGCATATGATGTGTTCCCTGAAAATCAATTTCAATCCCTGCGAGCTCTTTTGGCACACGTTCTGATGCTGCAGCCGAAATGCGGTTATGATCGGTCATCGCAAAGAAATCCATTTTTTGTTTTTTGTAGATACTGCGTATTTCTTCAAGAGGTATTCTTCCGCATTTGCTTAGATTTGAATGTGTGTGCAGATTACCTTTATACCATTTGCCATCGCTGTTTTCGTAAAGATTTGTCCAGTTCATGATGTATTCTCCTGTATTATAATATTTTTTTTCCGTGAAATGTTGTTTTGTTGCCTGAGCGCGTAGATAACCAGTAGCTTTGCCGGCCCTTTTGAGGTATTATGGGGATAATGCGGTATTTCTCCTTCGAAATACAGACTGTCGCCATTTGCCATTGTGATTTTTTCCGTGCCGAGATAAAAATCAATATTTCCATCTAAAAGAAGTATAAACTCGTCGCCGCAGGTAGAGACGCTTTTGCGCTGCGCTCCGGCGGGAATTTCAAGAACAAACGGTTCCATCAGTTTCATATTTTTTTGTGCTGCCAGAGCCTTGTACATAAAACCGGATTCGGGGTATTCCCTGGCAACCGCAAGTCCTTCGTTTTTTTTTGTATGTACATAGTGCAGCGATGGTCCGGATGTTCCGTGAAGTAAATCAGCGGGAAGAACTTCAAGCGCAGCGGCAATAACGTAAAGAAGCGGGAGTGAAGGCATCGCACGCATGTTTTCAACCTGCGAAAGAAAACCTTTTGTTACACCGGCCTTTTCAGCAAGTGTTTCAAGTGTGATGTTTTTCCCGCTGCGTAACCGGCGGATGTTTAACGCAATATCCATTGTGTGCATCGCTTTATCCTGCAGCCGCAAAGAAAAGTACACCGCATAACGCAAGGAGTATACCGGCTATTTTGAATGGGGTAAGTTTTTCTCCGCACCACAGCGCAGCAAGAAATGCGGTGACGAGAAAACTGAGCTGTGTAACGGTAACCGCGATGCTTGCTTCGCCGAGATCAACGGCTAATTTCATACACAACACAATACCGATCACCAGAACACCGGAAACCGCACCGAGCTGGATTGTTCTAAATCCTGTTGTTTTATTCCGTTCATTGAACATTAAATATATGAAACCGCCGATTATCCACACTGCACCGTTGACTGCGAGAAAAACGTTGTTATCAACACCGGCATTACCAGCGATTTTGTAAGAAATGCCCATGCAAGCCCGTAAAAATGAAGCAAAAAGGAGTAACAGTATACATTGGAAAGGGATTCTGGCAGCTGCATCGTGTGTACGTTCTTTCATGCCTGATAAAGAGTACATGATAATTGCCGCGGCAGCCGAAGTAATTCCTGCAATTTTAAATCCGGTAAATGATTCATCAAGAAACACATATGCCATTACTGCAACAAATACCAGATTGAGACGATAAACTAAGGCTCCGAAGGAGGCTCCTGTTTTTTTCATTGATTCTATTAAAAGAATATTTGAAGTTATTGAACAGACGCCGGAGATAATGCCGATTACAATACTTGTACTGCTGATATGTGCCGGGTGTACATAATATGCACGGACTGCAAAAACTGCTGCCCATACAATGCCGATTATAATGAGAAAAAAACCGACAGAACAGTTTGGGTCATCACCGTACTTTTTAAAAAGAAGGTCGTTAATGCCGGCAAACAGCATGCTGAGCAGCGCAAAAAAGAGACTTGTGTGTAACACCATGTTTTATTAGTTTAATTATACTATACTTTGTTTAGGAAGTCAAGTATTTTTGTTTTTTGCGATTTCATCTTCTCCGTAATACTACTATACATAAATATGAATGAAATTTAGCGAAAAAAAGCAGGATAGGCGCCTAGACCAATAGCATGGTCAAGCAGCTATTAGAATCCTTAAAATGTATTGAAATTTGAACTTCGGGGATTGCATTCCGTAAACTTCTTGACTCAATGTGCTTTTAGTACTATAATCCTGTAATTAAGGATTAACCATTGGATAGAATTAACAGAGACCAATATCTCTCATTTCTGAAAAATGCGAAAGACAAACAAATCATTAAGGTTGTCTCGGGGGTAAGGCGTTGCGGTAAATCAACACTTCTCGAAATCTTTCGCGACTATCTTGGAAATAACAATGTAGAAGAGCGACAAATCATCTTCATCAACTTTGAGGACATGAAGTTCGAACATCTAAAAAGCTATACTTCCCTCTACGATTATATTACATCACTTTTGATACCTGACAAAATGAACTATATCTTTTTAGATGAAATTCAACATGTTGCCAATTTTGAAAAAACGGTGAATTCGCTCTTTATAAATAAAAATTGTGACCTCTATTTAACTGGTTCGAATGCCTATTTTATGTCAGGTGAATTGGCAACGCTCCTTTCAGGAAGATATATTGAAATAAAAATGCTTCCCCTCTCCTACAAAGAGTTTTCTATTGCCAGTGACAATAAGAATTCATCTCAAACCAAAATAGAAAAATACAATGCGTATCTTCAAAACAGCTCTTTCCCCTACACTTTGCAACTCACAACAGAAAACGAAATTCGAACTTATCTTCAGGGAATATACGATTCCGTTTTGCTAAAAGACATCGTAGCCCGACTTCATGTTCACGACGTTCTTATGTTAGAGAGTGTCGTGAAATATCTATTCGATAACATCGGAAATGTTTTATCGACAACGAAAATTTCAAATACCATGACAACCAACGGCAGAAAAATAGATCAAAAAACCGTTGAAAAATATGTTAAGGGTTTAATGAATAGCCTCATTGTCTATCAAGTCAAAAGATACAATGTCAAAGGGAAACAACATCTTGCATCATTAGAAAAATATTATATCGTTGATATCGGTCTTCGTTATTTACTTCTGGGTAAACGAAGTACTGACGTCGGGCACATTCTCGAAAACATTATTTATCTGGAACTCATAAGAAGAGGCTACGAGGTGAGTGTCGGAAAGGTTGATGATTTAGAGATAGATTTTATCGCAACAAATGCAAATGGAGTTACCTACTTTCAGGTAGCTGCATCGGTAAGAGATGAAAAAACATTGGAACGTGAACTCGAGTCTTTGAGAAGAATTCCGGATCATTATCCAAAATATATCTTAACTTTAGATGAAGATCCGGAAGCTGACTACAACGGTATAACTCGCACGAACGCGTTGGACTGGTTATTAAAAATTTAATATCCTTGACCTGGTGTTTTGCTTCTATCTCCGATTCGCTTAACTCAAACGCATATGTGCCACTTTTTTTAATTCCTCGTTAGTTGGGATACCGGTTACATTACCTGTGGCGTAATCCGCTCGTGTTTGACTTTATCCGAAATAAGTATTATACTTTAAATACCGTATAATCAGTTTTTCGAAGCATTTTCGCCAAAGTGTGATAATGCCCGCGTTAATATTGTATTGCGGATATTCATACATGAGCCGTTCAAAACAAATACACCGCGCCTCTGAACAAAAAATATCAGCCCTGGAGCCGTCTGTGGCGGTTGAAAATACCGAAATAATCGAATCTATCCGTTTACAGATCGTAGGTCTGGCTGCCTGGCTCAGAAGTAAAAAATATTTCAGAAGTTTAAAATGCGGTTTATTAGACTCAATGAATATGACAGAGCTCGCGACGATTTTTTTTCTTGCAGAAAAAGACAATGTCCCTATCAGTGAAATCGCAGGCTTTGCAGATATTACATTATCGAGCATGACGAACGTCATCGACAGTCTCGAAAAAAAAAATGCGGTACGAAGAACGCCGTGTACCAATGATCGGCGGAAAATTCTGATTTCGCTTACAGAGAGCACACGCTCGCTTCTTCTGAATATTAATGAACGGCACCGGATTGTTTTCCGGAATGTGCTGTGCAGGTTTTCAGTTCGTGAGCTAAAAAAAATATCTTCAATACTGAAGGATATTGCCGGCCGGATAACCGTCATTGTTTTCTGTGTCTCTGTATTTGGAAAATTTGTTTTCCCTGCTGATTCAATCGCTACGGCATCCGTTGATAAAAAAGTACTTACTGTTGAACAAGCCGTTGCGCTAGCTGTGCAGAACAATCCAGGATTACTTCAGGCCCGCGAAGATTTCCGCGCCGCCGGATACCGTCTGCACGCGGCCCGTATGCAGATGCTATATCCTGATATGTCCCTGAGCGCAGGGGCAAATTGGTTTGATCCGGATACTATAAAAAATGCTGAAATTCAAACGAATTACTATGTTACCAACATGCCGGTTTTTGGTTTTACCGGAGTCCCCATCGGCACATATTTTCAGGTCATGCAGGATACTAACAAACCTAAAACCGCAGTGCTCGTTAATCCTTCTCCGAAAATAACCGCCTCGGTTACTAAGCCTCTTTTTACCGGCGGTGCGCTCTGGTTCAGCAAAGAATTGAGTAAACTTGATGTAAAAACAAAAAGAAGACAACTCGATTACAAGCTTCTCACTGTGCGGTTTGAGACAAAAAAACTTTTTTATAACTATCTTATTCTGCAGGAGCAAATGCGCCTGATGCAGGAGCTTCTTTCAAGTCTTGCACAGCGCCGGGAGTATATTAAAACCGGGTTTGAAAACGGTATCAGAAGCGAATATGAATATATAAATATCCGTGTGCAATACCTGAATACCGAGCCGCAACTCATGCAGATTTCCAATGCGCTATTCACAGCCGGTATTTATTTCTGTAATTTTACCGGACTTCCTCCTGAAACGGAGCTCGAATTATCCGGCAGTATCTACGATGCATCACGCATTGAAATTCCTCTGCAAAGTGAGGATGAAATATTCATGCAGGTCCGCTTAAATAATACTGTGCTTGCTGATCTGCAAAGTGCGGTAAAATCCGCCGAATTTGCACGGAAACTGCAAAACGCCTCGCGGATGCCGGCAGTAGCCGGAATCTTTCAGTTCAACGATGAATATAAATTCGACCAGGACCGGATTGGTAAATCCGAGCTCAGATCCTGGCAATACAGCTGGTTTGCCGGACTTACAATTACTTTGCCGCTTGATGATTTACTGCCTGGCTCCCCTGCGCACTTCAAATACCGCGAAGCAGCAGCAAATGTAAAAAAAATCAGACTTGCCCGGCGTGAGCAGGAGGATGCACTTATTCTCAGGGCACGATCTTTACTTATGAAAATACAGGAAAGTGCGTCAGTAATGGTAAGTCAGAAAGAAAACGTGGTGCTCGCGAAAAAAGGCTATGATATGGTCAATGAGCAATACAAAAGCGGTTTGGTGGATATGACGGTAGTCAATGATTCTTTCAACAATTATAATAACGCGCGTCTTTCCGAACTTCGTGCGGTGTATGATAATTTCGCAAGCAAAATTGATTTGCTTCTGCTGCTTAACATGAAACAATCTGAATAATAAACAAAAAAAATAATTATCAAAATAATGAAATGTAGCACATAATGGTTTTCAATACGAAGCAACATTTCGCACTTCGCATACTCTTCATCATTTTCTTTTGTGTACTGGGTATCACCGCATGCGGAAAAAAAAAAAAAGAAAATGCATCGCGGCGGGCAGTATCAGTAATTATCGAACAGGTAAAAAAAGGCAGTCTCGATAAATTCCTGAAACTAAACGGTACACTGGAAGCACGAAGCGCGGTGGATGTGTTCCCTGATGTTCCCGGAAAAGTGGATCGGGTGATGAAATACGAAGGCAAATATGTGGAAAAAGATGAAACCATTATGCTTATTGACCGGTCTCAGGTCGGTGCAACATTTAATCTTTATCCGGTGAAAGCGCCTGCGGCGGGCCATATTACCGCAGTACGGGTCAACCCGGGACAAACCGTCAATCCGGCAATGCCTGTTGCGGGAATTGGCGATATTTCAAGAATTGACATCAGTATCAATGTTCCAGAAAAATGGATTCCTGAAATAAAGGAAGGGCAGGAAGTCAGCTTTTCGGTAATGGCAATTACAGAAAAAACTTTTGCTGCACGGGTGTACCGGATGGATTATGCAATAAACCCGATGAGTCAAACCCTTTTAGTCCGAGCAACTCTGGAGAATCCCGGGAATGTACTTCTGCCGGGAATGTACGCGGATGTTTCAATAAAGACAAAAAGCGCGTCGGACATGTTCATTATTCCCTCCAGCGCGCTGGTAATTATGCCGCAGGGAAGCGGAGTATATACCGCTGTTTCTGAAATAACTAATTCGGGAGGCGTTACAAACTGGAGTGTGCGGCTGAAGGCGGTAACGGTGGCGTTCACTTCGGACACTTCTGCAGCAATCAGTGCTGGGCTCGGTCCTTCCGATCATATTGTCGTATTCGGCCGGGAGTTTCTCAGCGACGGCGCGGCAATCAATATTATTTCACAGGAATAATCATGTCAATAAGCGATGTAAGCGTAAAAAAACCGGTAACGATCGCCATGATTCTTATGGCGATCATCCTTTTCGGTTTCATAAGTCTTTCACGTCTTGCGGTGGATTTGTTCCCTGATCTTGAAATCCCCATAGTTGCGATTATTACCCAGTATTCAGGTGCAGGTCCTAAAGAGGTCGAAAAATCGGTAACGAGAATCATAGAAGGTGCCGTTGGCGGTGTCAACAGCATTGACAGTATTTCATCGGTTTCACGTGAAGGCTCGTCGATGGTAATGATAAATTTTAAATGGGGCGCTCCGCTTGATTCTCTTACCGGCGATATCCGCGAAAAACTCGACATTATAAAAGACGCGCTTCCCGATGAAGCCGGCGCTCCGCTGCTGTTCAAATTTTCTCCTTCCATGATGCCAATAATGATACTCGGGCTCCGCGCCCAGAGTAATGTGGATATGGAAGCGCTCTATGAAATGACTGATGAAAAAATCAAAACAAAACTCGAACAGGTTCCCGGAATGGCGAGCGTATCGGTATTGGGCGGGCTCAAGCGTGAAATACATGTAAATGTAATTAAGAACCGGCTTCAGGCGTACGGGCTGGATATCAACGGCATCACCATGAAACTGATGATGGAAAATCAGAATGTCGCGGGCGGCAGTGTGTATGAAGATATGTATAAATATACCGTCCGAACCGTCGGTGAATTTAAAAGTCTTGAGGATATAGGTGAGGTAATTCTCACTATCCGGAATAACATCCCCGTGCGGATCAAAGACATCGCAGATATCCGGTACGGTTACGATGAAGATAACGGCGTTATCCGGATAAACAGAGAGCCGGGATTACTGCTGCTTTTAAATAAAGAGACTGGTCTCAATACTGTGCAAACCGCAAAAAAAATAAAGAAAGTACTCGCCGAGCTGAACGCAGGCATGCCTGCGGGAATGGTATTTGAAACTATTTTTGACAGTTCAAATGATATTTCAAGGTCTATCAACGGGGTTGTTTCTGCAGCCTATCAAGGTGTTTTCTTCGCGGTACTCGTACTGCTTATATTTCTCTGGAATTTCCGTACGGTGTTTGTCATCGGCGTTTCTATCCCGGTCTCTATTATTGTCACCTTCATTTGTATGTACGCTCTCGATATCAACCTGAATATGATTTCGCTTTCAGGTCTCGCGCTTGGAGTGGGGATGATGGTTGACAGCTCGATTGTGGTGCTGGAAAATATCTTTCATTACAGGGTCGGCGGGATGGGCAAGTTCTCATCTGCTTCAAAGGGCTCGAATGAAGTTTCTCTCGCCATCACCGCTTCAACTCTAACGACTATTGTAATTTTCGTTCCATTTTTGATTGTTGAAGGCCTCGTAAAGGAAATTTTCTGGGATCTTGCAATGACAGTGAGTATTTCTCTTCTCGCGTCACTGCTTGTTTCTCTCACCGTTATTCCCATGCTTTCCTCGCGGTTGTTAAATCCCGAGTCGGGCAACAAAGGAATACTTGCCCGACTCGAAAAGCGATTTTCTGCATGGATTGAGGCGATAAATATAAGATATCGCGGGATTGTGTATTTGATTCTGCCGCGCAAAAAAAAATTTATTGCTGCGGTCATGCTTCTTACCATTGTTATCGGAGGCCTCATTCTTGTTTTTATCGGGAAGGAAGGGTTTCCAAAAAATGATCAGGGACAATTCATAGTCTCTGTTAATTTTCCTCCGGGAACACGGGCTGAGTTTACCGATGGAATGGTTAAAAAAATCGAAAAAGACTTAATGGATATTACCGGGAAAAGTCTTCGTGTCATGTCAATGCAGATAAAGGGCGGAGGCATGTTTGCCGCATTTCAGGGAGCAGCAGATTACAAGGCTACCATACGTGTGGGGCTTGTCCCGGTAAACAAGCGCAAAACCGGAGTAGAAGAATATATTGAAAAAGTGAGGGTGCAGCTCAGGGAATACCCCGCCAAAATCAGTGTCCGTAATCAGGGCGGGATGATGATGGGCGGATCCGACAGCGCGCTCACTCTTGAAATTCACGGCGACGATCTCGAAAAGTCAGATGAAATAGCTGCGCACATTCTGCAGGTAATGAAAACCGTAAAAGGAATACGTGAGCCTGAAATCGCAAAAGATGATCAGATGCCGGAAATTTCCCTTGTCATCAACCGTGGTCTTGCTTCAAAACTCGGGCTCAATGCCCAGAATATCGCAAATGCGGTGAAGACCGGTTTCGGAGGTCAGGCTGCAACCTCGCTAAAAACCGATTCAGGAACCGACCTGCAGGTTATTGTGCGCCTGCGTCCTGAGGACCGGATACTGCTCGATGACATCATGAGCATGAGTCTTCCCACTCCGCTTGGAAAAATGGTTCCGCTTGCCTCCATTATCGATGCTGAAAAAACAGTCAGCCCCTCTGCAATTAATCGAAAAGAATCACGGCGGATTATTACGCTTAATTCAGATGTGTACGGCCGGCCGATAGATCAGGTCGTCGCTGACCTGAAAGAAAAAATTAGTAGCAGCGTATATATCCCGCGCGGGTTTGACCTTGTGTACGGCGGTTCATTCAAGGATATGCAGGAGAGTTTTTCCGACTTAATTATCGCGTTCCTGCTCGCGGTGGTACTCGTATATGCTATTATGGCTAGTCAGTTTGAATCGCTTATTGCACCGTTTGTAATTATGTTCTGTGTACCTTTCGGTGCGGTCGGAGCCCTCGCCCTCACACTTGTTACCGGACATACATTCAGCATAGTTTCCGCCTGCGGTATTGTGGTGCTTGTCGGAATAGTGATTAATAATGGAATTGTCCTTGTTGATTATATGAACCAGCTCATCCGCGGCGGGATGACACCAGAGGAAGCGGCCGCTCAGTCCGGATACCGGCGTTTCAGACCGGTAATGATGACATCGCTCACCACAATACTGGGACTGTTGCCGATGGCGCTTGGTATGGGTGAAGGCGCCGAACTTTACGCGCCGCTTTCCATTTCCATTCTTGGGGGATTGAGTATTTCTACACTCTTTACCCTCATTGTTGTACCGGTAACCTATGCGGGTATCAGGAATCGGTTTCCGCTGAAGCAATACGAAGATTAACCATGACACAAAAATGACCCCATTTTCATGCAATTTGCAATATTTTTGGGGTCATTTTATAACACGCCATGCAACGTTTTGCAGATTCTTACCTAAGCCGGCAAAGCCGGAGAGGTCAGAGGGCAGCTTTCAGCGTTCAGTGGATGATAAACTTTGCTGAATTTTGAATCATTGAACCCATCATCTTTCCAATTTCCCGGCATTCAAAGATACACTGTTCATACTCATCAACTTTAATATATCCACAGTCCCTCGCAAAGTCAAAAGATGTACTTGTTTCGTTAATTTCACCATCACCTCCACC
>Ga0180007_10000473_pt1 | contig 68211 bp, 50 predicted proteins | sample MM_PC_MetaG_FD_121122 | JGI IMG/M metagenome (GOLD analysis project Ga0180007, IMG submission 121122) | Groundwater microbial communities from the Aspo Hard Rock Laboratory (HRL) deep subsurface site, Sweden - MM_PC_MetaG | ecosystem: Environmental > Aquatic > Deep subsurface > Groundwater... | reverse complement strand
AGAATACTGAAACTTTCTTTAGCTATGAGGCGAAGGGAGTGGTTTATGGGGCTTTGGGGTTCAACTAAATTGATGTCTTGGCCTTTTGTCGTTGATTCTTAATTTTCTAATGACCGATTTGGGATAAATAACAAAACTAGAACAATTATGAAATTAGAAGAACTAGGATATAATAGCAATTTTGAGAAATTCAAGATTGAAAATAAACTCGGTAGCTTTGAAATTGGGAGAGTTATTGCAGAGCATAAAGAGCGTTATATTATCAAGACTATTGTTGGTGAATTTGATGCTGAAATAACTGGTAATTTGCGTTTTACAGCAAAAAGTAGGGAAGATTTTCCAGCTGTGGGAGATTGGGTAGCCTTAACAACTTACGATTCCAATTTTGCAATAATTCATCAAATACTTCCAAGATACTCAGTTATTAAGCGGCAAGCTGTTGGGCAATTTGGTGAAATTCAGATTATTGCAACTAACATTGATTATGCATTTATAGCACAAGCTGTTGACCGAGATTTTAATATAAACAGATTGGAAAGGTATCTAACAATTTGTTACTCATCTAACGTGACTCCAATAATTCTGCTAACAAAAACGGATTTGATAACTGAACAACAAATTTCGGAAATTAAAGAAAGCATAAAATTACGAATAAAGAATGTTCCACTTATTGCCATAAGTAATGAAACTCAAAATGGTTATGACGAATTAAATAGTAGTATCCAAAAGGAAAAAACTTATTGTATGCTTGGCTCATCTGGCGTTGGGAAATCCACGTTAATAAATAATCTTTCTGATAGAATTATAATGCGAACTGATAATGTAAGTAAGAGTACCAATAAAGGAAGGCATGTTACGAGTCATAGAGAATTAGTAATTCTAGAAAATGGTGGAATATTAGTTGACACTCCTGGAATGAGAGAAGTAGGTATTGCCGATTCAACAAGTGGATTAGAAGCAACATTCGATATTATTGTTCAACTTTCTCAAAATTGTAAATTCAAAGATTGCACACACACCAATGAAATAGGTTGTTCTGTTCTTGAAGCTGTTGAAAAAGGAAAAATAGAAAAAGCTTCATACGAGAATTATTTAAAAATGGAGAAAGAGAAAGCGTATTTTGAATCAACAATTTTGGAAAGAAGAAAGAAGGACAAAGAGTTTGGAAAGTTCATGAAGAATTACAAAAAGGACATGAAAAAAAATAAATACTAATTACAACACGTGATTTTGCCAATAATAGTTCCAAATGTATAAGAAGGTTTCCACTCACAACAAATTAAGCAATTTCATACAATCTCTTCCTAATTATACTATAAACCATTATGACGAAATCACTCAACTAAATTTTGACAAATAATATGCGCAAAGAGAAACAAGATATTGTAAACCATTACAATAATAAATCAAAAATTCATGAACAAATTGACGGAATATAAAATGAAGATTACTATCCTAGATGATTACCAAAATATTATTAAGGAACTTAAGTGTTTTGACCAATTGAATTCGCGAAATGTTCAAATAGTAAATTATACTGAGAAAGACCCGAAAAAATTAGCCAAAAAATTACGCGATACCAATATACTTGTGTTAACAAGGGAAAGAACAGAAATAAATGAAGCATTACTTTCATTGCTTCCAAATTTGAAATTAATTAGTCAGACAGGTAAAATTTCAAACCATTTAAATTTAGCTGACTGCACAAAATACAAAGTTGCAGTTGCCGAAGGAGTTAGTTCACCAATAGCACCAGCAGAGTTGACTTGGATTTTGCTTATGAACACGGTAAGACAAATTCCACAAGCAATTGAAGCTATGAAAAGTGGACAATGGCAAATTAATATTGGTTCTACTATTAATGGTAAAACAATTGGAATTTGGGGTTATGGGAAAATAGGAAAAAAAATTGCACAATATGCAAAAGTCTTTGGGGCAAAAGTCTTAGTTTGGGGAAGTGAAACATCAAGGGAAAAAGCAGTTGAAGATGGATTTGACAAAGCCAAGAGCAAGGAAGAATTTTTTAAAACATCTGATATCATAACGCTACACCTAAGATTAACTGAAAATACATTTGGTATAATAAAAGAGAGTGATTTAATGTTAATGAAAGAAAACTCAGCATTAATAAACACTTCAAGAGCCGAACTTCTTGAGGAAGGTGCACTTTTAAAAAGTTTATCAGTTGGGAAGCCAACATTTGCAGGTATTGATGTGTTTGAAGAAGAGCCTATTTATAACAAGGATTTCGCACTTTTGAAATTGCCAAATGTAATTTGTACACCTCATTTAGGTTATGTTGAAAAAAATGGATATGAATTATATTTTGGAAAAGCATTTGAAAATGCGATGAATTATATAAACAGAAATCCAACAAACATTGCTAATCCTGAAGTATTATAAAAACACGAGCAAGTTACATTGTAAATAAAATTTAGCACTCTGGCATTTACATAAAAAATATTACACTCGTTGTTTATATAAAGTCCACTTCCATATTTTCGGAATTATTTGCTATCTCTATTTTATTTTACCGAGTATATAAAAGTGGTTTAAAATGTTAAGTGATAAATCATTTAACATTATTTATTAGGAGACCTCTTTATTGCCTGTAAAAAACTTTCTCTATAAATTTTTCCAATTGGGATTTTGCTTTTTTCTAAAGTAACTTGATGTCTCTCAATTTTTGTGATAAAACTAAGATTAACAATAAATGATTTGTGGATACGAAAGAATTTATTTTGGGGTAACATTTCTAGAATTTTAGTCATGCTTAAAAGTGACATTACTTTTTGCTGTTTCAAATAAAAGGTAACATAGTTTCCTGCGCTTTCAACATAAATAATCTCATTGGTTTGAATGTTGTGAATGTCAAATCCGGATTTTACCATTATTGATTTAGCGGTATCAATAATAGATTCTGTTTTTACTAGAGGAATTTCATTTTGTTGAAACTGTTCCAAAGCTCTATTTGCTGCTTTTAGAAAACGGTCAAATTCTATTGGCTTTAATAAATAATCCACAGCATTAAAATCGTAACTTTCAACTGCATATTCTGAATAAGCTGTAGTAAATATTACTAATGGTTGGTGAATTAGAGATTTCAAAAACTGTATTCCAGTGAGGTCAGGCATATTAATATCAAGAAAAATAAGATCAACTTTATTATGCTGAAGATAATGTAACGCTTTAAGAGAATCACGGTAGGATTGAGATAATTCTAAAAATGGAACTTTGTTCACATAGTCTTTCACTATGTCCAAAGCCATCGGTTCATCATCAATTATAAGGCATTTTAATTTCATAATAATTCTTCTATAAATCTATTTTTAGATTAATATCAAATTTGTCATCTATATTTTCAATTAATAACTCGTGTTTGTTGGGATATAGTAATTCCAATCTACGTTTTACATTTTGTAATCCAATTCCAGAATGTTCATTCTCTCTGTTGTAACGGAGTTTATTCACATTATTTCTAACAGAAAATATTAACGTCTCAGTTTCAATCTTTAATTTAATGTTAATTGGAGACATATTTTTCAAGCTAATGCCATGTTTAAAAGCATTTTCGACAAATGGAACAAGTAGCATTGGAGCTATTTCTTGGTTTTGTAATTCACCAACTATACCAAAATTTATTTTTATATCATCTTCGTCAGAAAATCTGAGTTTTTGTAGTTCAATAAAATTATTAATCATATCTATCTCTTTTTCTAATTCAATTTTATCAACATTGCAATCGTAAATAATATAGCGCATAATATGTGATAGTTTCGCGATTCCCTTTGATGTTGATTCATCCTTTTGTTTGCGAGCCATTGAAAAAAGATTATTAAGCGTATTGAAAAAGAAATGAGGATTTATCTGAAATCGTAATAAATCTAATTCGGCCTGATACTGCTTGGTCTGTACTTCTTGTAGTTGAAGCTGTAATTTTATTCCTCTATAATATGAGCGAGCTCCCGATGTAATTATCATTAATAAAAGAGGGTTGAGAAAAGCAATCATATTCATTTGTTCACTCATCCACATATATTCAATAAACCATTGAGCGAAAATACTACTTAGCACAACTATCAAAAATGTCAAAACAGAATATGTTAAATATTTTTTTTTGTCAAAATAAAAATCCAATAAAAAAAAATGAATATAGACAGGTAAAATAACGGGAAAAATTACACCAAATGTTATACGAATTGAGAAGTTCAAAGGATTAAATATTTGTAATGGTACAAAAACAACTAAAATAAAAGTAATCCAACCTAGAGTATGATATAATACTTTCCGGTAATTAATGTACTGTATTTCATTGTTCAATCTCATATTTAAAAATAATCAAATCTAATTCCCAATTTCACATCTATTTTACAAACGTCTTTCGTCAAGTCAGAGGATCATTTTATCAATCAATACATAAGGAATCTATAAGAAAATTGATAGGTGACTTTTAGAAACTTAATTTTGGATCAACACTAATAAACCGGAAATGTTTTATGAAATATGTTTTTGCATGTCTTATTCTGCTGATTATAGCAAGCAATATTAATTCACAAAATAGAATTAGTGGCAAAATCAGCAACTCGGAAACGAAAATACCTTTGCCTAATGCCAATATTTATATTAAGGATTCTTATATAGGAACAGTATCAAATATCAACGGGGAATATTCGCTGAAAATATCACAGAGCCCGGCTACTCTTATTGTATCCTACATTGGTTATAAAACCGAACAAGTAGAAATTGAAAACAAAGATAGCTTGCAAATTGATATAACTCTTCAGCCAATTTTACTTGATGTAGGAAGTGTTGTTGTAATTGCAAGTGCTGAAGACCCTGCAATAGCAATAATGAAAAAAGTGATTGAAAATAAAATTAGATGGAGAAGCAAATTAAGCTCATTCAGTGCAAAAGCATATACAAGAAGTTTAGTTGAAAATGACACATCAATTGTCTCTCTATCTGAATCTGTTTCAAATCTATTTTGGGATAAAAGTGTTGGAACTAGAGAGGAGTTTCTAGGGAAAAAAAGTCCAAACCAAATGAGCTATTTAACTGATATGAATGTAGGTTCAAAAAACATAATAAATTTTTACGATGATAATATTTCATTGTTGAATTTTGAATTTGTTGGACCCACACATCCCAATGCATTAGATTATTACGATTTTAAACTAAAGGGTGAAACAAAATTAGATGATAAAATTGTATTTGAAATTGAAGTTATTCCGGAATCTAAAATTCAACCACTTTTTTCTGGTAAAATATTGGTGCTTGATAAAGAATTTGCATTACTAAACGTAGATCTGAAAAACAGTGGAAATTTCAGCTTTGCGACAATGCTAGAAGAATTTAGAGGAAGTTACAAGCAACAGTTTAGTAATTATGGAAAGGATTTCTGGCTGCCTATTGATTCAAGAACCGAAGAGACTTTTGTATTAGACATGGGAATCTTTGCTTTTCCAAAAGCAATAATTAAAAAGAATTCACGGATATCACACTATGAAATTAATGTTGATGTCTCCGATAACATTGAACTAATTGATTCCTTGAAAAAAAAATCTAAAAGTAAAAAACAAAATATAAGTAATGGAAAACACTTTGATAATTTCGAGAAAATTCCTTTAACAGAAAATGAGATTCAACTCTATAATAATCCCGATACAGCAAAAACTTTAATTAAATCATTTATGCCAACTGGTATAATGGCACCATTACTTATTAGCAAAGAGTATGAATTAGAAAAATCATTGAGAGAAGATGGAGGCTACGAACCTATACCACTCAGTAACGATTATGGATTTAATCTGTGGTATAATAGAGTAGCGGGTCTAAACTTAGGAGGGAATTATAAGTATAATTTATTCAAAAATTTTGAAATTGGTTTATCTGCTGGATACGAAACTTTTTCGAAAAATTTCTATTATGGTAGTAATTTAAAGTTCTACACCAATGAACAAGAAAATAGCTTTTTACTTATCGGTTATTATGATAAAACTGATACTAGATACACTTCACAAAACTATTCTCAGTTAATAACAAGTTTGCTACCTCTTTTTGGTGAGCGAGATTATTTCGACTATTATTCCAGCAAACAATTAAGTATTAGTTATAATCATAGACTGAGTAAAATGAGTGAACTTTCAGTGGAATTCATTTCGGAAGACAACTCTTCAATTAATAAAGTCTCAAACAGTGATATATTCAGGCAGGGTTTTCTGCAGAGAATTAATCCTACAATTGATGAGGGTAGACTAAATTCAATTAAGTTTAAACTCACACTAGATGAGGTTCTTGGTGTTCCAGAAATTGAAAAAGCATTCAACTATACCCTTACTGATAAAATTGAATTTCAAGTTGAACATAGCTCATCAAAAATACTTAATAGTGATTTTGATTTTACTCAATTCAAACTAATTGCAGATTATACTTTCAATACTTTTTTTCAACGAAGACCAGATTGCAATTTTTTACGAGTTCGAGCAGAAGCCTCCACTTTTATTGGTGAATTACCAATGCAGCGTTTCGAAATTATTGATGGAAGTATTTTTGGGTATTCTCCCTTTGCCATATTTAGGTCTTTACGAAACAAACCGTTGGAAGGCGAAAGAAAACTTGCTCTCTTTTGGGAATATAACTTCCAATCAATCCCATTTGAATTAATGGGCTTAACCTACTTTGCTCAAAATAAATATGAAGTAATTCTTCATGGTACATCTGGAAGAACGTGGATAAATGCAAACAAATTGAAGATTGTTACTCAAAATTACAGTCCAGTTTATATAGATGAGTTTGCAAATGAACTTGGTTTATCACTCCGACTAAAATATACTTTTGTAGCAGTAAAATTAGATATTACACAAAACTTGAGTGATAACAACACATATTTTGGTTTTAGTGTAAACTTGCTTTCACTCAGTTTTTAGCAAATAATTTTAATAAGAATATGTAGGAAAAATAAAATGAAATTAAAAATAAATAACTTGTCAAAAAAATATTCAAATGGCATACAAGCACTTGATAATGTAAATCTAGAAATTGAAAACGGAATGTTTGGTTTACTCGGGCCAAATGGAGCGGGTAAATCTACATTAATGCGAATAATTGCAACGTTACAGGATGCAGATTCTGGTAATATAACTTTTGAAAATATTAATGTGTTAGAGCAAAAAAATGAAGTAAAAAAGGTATTAGGATATTTACCGCAAGAGTTTGGTTTCTATCCAAAAGATAAGGCTTACGATTTATTTGATCACTTCACAATGTTAAAAGGTATTACAAATAAATTGCAGAGAAAAATAAAAGTTGAAGAACTTTTAAGAAAAGTAAATCTATGGGATAAGCGTAATATTAAAATTGGTGAATTTTCCGGAGGGATGAAACAACGGTTGGGTATTGCGCAGGCACTCCTTGGAAATCCTAAATTAATAATTGTTGATGAGCCAACTGCGGGGCTTGATCCTGCAGAACGAAACCGATTTCACAATCTGCTTAGTGAAATAGGTGAAGATATTATTGTAATTCTTTCTACTCATATTGTTGATGATGTAAGTGACTTGTGTGAAAACATGGCAATAATTAATAATGGAAAAATAATTTTAGAAGCCAAAACTTTAGATAGTCTGAATTCATTAAAAGGGAAAATTTGGGAAAAGGAAATTTCGAAGCATGACAAAAGATCATATGATGAACAATATGACGTTCTTTCCGACAGACTGTTCGCGGGTAAAACTTTTATACGAATTTATAATGATGTTCATCCTAATAATGGTTTTCTACCTGCAGAAGTAACATTGGAGGATGTTTACTTTTTCCATTTAACAGACATCAACTGAAACATGATGTTTGCATTTATGCATAGTTTGTTTAAAAATTATCATCATGGAGTTCCAAATGTTTAAGTCAATATATTTAAAAGAAATAAATAGAAATTTTACTTCTGTTTCATTTTACATTTTTATGCTAGTATTGTTAATACTAACTACTTTGGCAGTGCAAAATGTGAATCCGAACATGGTTGTTCTTTTTCCAATCAGAAAAGAGTGGCACAATGCTCCTTTGGTTATTGCTAAGTTTTTTGCTGTCCTTAGTGTATATAGCTTGCTCTTTTCAATAGTTATAACTGGACGAAGTGTTGCTAAAGATTTTTCAGCTAGAATTCATGAATTTTTCTTTACACTTCCAATTACCAAAACATCTTTTTTGGGTGGAAGATTTTTTGCAGGGTTTTCAGCTAATTTGTTAATATTTACTGGAGTTATCGTAGGATTGCTTTTGGGAAGTTTACTTATAGATTCTAAATTCTCTGGTCCGTTTAGCTTAACAGCATTTATTAAGCCAATCGTTTTTATTCTTATTCCAAATATTTTATTTACTGGAGCAATATTTTTCTCATTTGCCACACTTAGCCGTAAAATGGTTATGACTTATGTTTCCGGAGTGATACTCCTTATGCTTTACGGCTTTCTATCGCTTGGATTACTTTTTGTTGATAGTGACACAATTAAAATATTAATAGATCCTTTTGCTATTTCTTCACTTAACACAATTACTGAAAATTGGACAGTATCCGAGATAAACAATAATCCAATGCCATTAACAGGATTATTTCTGCTAAACAGAATTATATGGCTTTCTGTAAGTGGGATTGTTTTATTCCTAACATGGAAAAAATTCAGAATGATTTCATTTCTTGAAAACTCTATGCAAAAGAATTTTAAAAATGTAATTGAGAATGAATCACTAGATATAAATGTTTCCGAACCACTTATAGTTTCCACTACTAATTATTCTTTATCAGCTCAAATATTTAAATGTATGAGCCTGGTAAAAAAAGAATTTACGCGAGTTGTATTTCATCCAGCATTTATAATATTAACAATAATGTCGTCATTAACCATTTTTATGAATTTTTATATGAACGTTAATTTTGGTGGAGATAACGTATATCCAACAACGTCTTGGTATCTACAACAAAGCCAATCAATATTAGGTTATACTATTCCAATGATTATATTTTTTGGTGGAGTAATTGTATGGAGGGAAAGGGACTATAATTCCAATCAAATTTTTGACACACTTCCTATACCTGACTGGGTTGGATATATTTCTAAACTCTTTGCACTGTTCAGCATTCTTTTTTTCTACATGTTTCTAATTATGTTTACCGGAGTTTTCACGCAAGTATTTATTCTTAATTGGACTGATATAGAATTGGGCTTATATATACGCTGGTTGTTTGGAATTGAAATGCTCTATTATTGGTTTCTTTCCGTTTTAGTTCTATTTATTCTAAACTTAGCAAAAAATAAATATCTTGGATTTTTTATCTGCGTATTATTTATCGCCGCTGATATAATAATTTTTATAACATTGCGCTCCGAGTTGTCAATACTGCGGTATGGTCATGTCCCATCATTCATTTACTCTGATATCAATGGATTCGGGCACTATTCAGAACTGATTTTATGGTACTCTTTGCACTGGATAGTTATTGCAACTCTGTTAGGTATTATTACTTTATTAACTTGGCGAAGTAGTGAGGAAGTTGATTTAAAATTTCGCCTCCGCTCATTCTATAGTAACACAAACAATCCCCAGAAATTTATTGTAATAATTTTGCTCTTAATTGTAACAACTACCACAACTTATATTAGTTATAACAAATACTCTTTAAATAATTATATCTCTCATGATGATCAAATTGAAATGAAAGCTGATTATGAGAAAAATTATTCGAAATTCAAAAATGTGCCACAACCCTCGTTATATCATGTCGATTTAAATGTTGATTTCTACCCAGAAGAATGTGATGCATTTATTAGGGGTATGTTTTTACTCAAAAATAAAACAGGCAACCCAATTGATTCAATTTTTATGAATTTACCAAAAAGGAAAATTTCCAAAATAAATTTATTGGAATTCTCTGAACCAAATAAATTAATCTATGAAGGCTCTGAATTTGGGTTCAGAATTTTTAAACTAAAAGAACCGTTACTTCCTGGGGACGAAATAAAACTGTCATTTGATTTGGAAGCACAAACTTTAGGATTTTCAGATAACAATCCTAAAAATGAATTAGTCGAAAATGGAAGCAGAATTAATTTAACACTTTGGGGTGCAAATGAATATTTTCCAACAATAGGTTTTGATGATGACTTTATGCTAGAAAGTAAAATCAATAGAAAAAAACATAATCTACCGATGATTAACAAATACCCCGAACCTGAAAATTATCTTCAAGAACATCAAATGTCATCCAACCCTTATATCACATATAATGCTGTAATAAGTACATCAGAATCTCAAACTGCAATTACAAATGGTAATTTAGTAAAAAATTGGATTGAAGAAAATCGCAACTATTTTCATTACAAATCAGATGTTCCAATGCAATGCGAAATTCAAATTGTTTCTGGAGAATATGAGATTGTAAAGGAAAAACAAAATAATGTTTCGATCGAGGTTTACTACAATAAAAAGCATCCATGGAATGTTGAGAGAATAATTAGGGGTGCAAAAGCTTCACTAGAATATTGCTCTACTAATTTTATAAATTATCCATACTCAACGTTTAAAGTAGTAGAAATACCCAAGTATATGAAGAAAGGAGGTGCCAGAGAACAACCGACATTAATTGTCTGGAGGGAGGATGTAGGATTTTTGAGTCAAGTTGATGATGCAGATGGAATCGATCAATTATTTGGAATTACAGCACATGAACTAACTCATAATTGGTGGCCCGATATTGTTATTCCTGCAAACGCTAGTGGTTTGGAAATGATGGCTGAAGCAATTGCAGAGTATGTAAGAATTATGTGCATTGAAAAAGAGTATGGTAAAGAAATGGCACATAAGCATCTAAAGAGAGAGATGGATAAGTATCTTTCAGCCAGAAGCAGAGATTTGGATGGTGAAAGACCATTTAAATATGCGAATCCTAACCAATACTATATTAACTACCAAAAAGGAACAGCTGCAATGTATGCATTGCAGAACTTTATTAGCGAAGATAGGGTTAATTTAGCTTTAAGAAGAATTACAGAAAAATATGGTTTTAGCGAAAGCATCCATCCAACATCACTCGATTTAATTGCTGAATACAGAAAAGTTGCTCCCGATAGCATGCAGTATTTAATTACTGATCTGTTTGAAAAAATTACACTCTATGAAAACAAGGTAGAATCTGTTTCAGCAAAAAAACTAGCGGATAACAGATATTCCGTGATGTTGGAAGTAACTTCTCAAAAATATTATGCTGATAGCATTGGTAATGAAACAAAACAATCTCTAAATGATTTTGTAGATATTGGTGTTTTGGGGGAAGGTGGAAAAGAACTCTATTTGCAAAAACATAAGTTTACTGATGAAAGAAAAATACTTGAAATAATTGTTGATGAAAAACCATTTAAGGCAGGTATAGATCCATATGTAATTCTAATTGATCGGAATAGAGAGAATAATTTAGTAGATATTGATTAAAGTATGATAATTTTTGAAAAAGTAAAAGAAATATTCGTATTGAAATAATTATGGCAAGTGAATAGAAAGCTAATTTTAATGAAGTCGATTTAGCGAGTAGTTGTTAATAATTCACGAAAAAGAGCCAGTAATATTAGCTAGAAAGATACTAATAAATAAAAAAGGATTAAGCACTTTTAGTAAAAAATTATTTCTAAAATCTCACTAATAATCTTGATAGCAAAAGCATGATGCATAATTCTATCAATAATAACATAAGATATAAAGATATAATCCAATATTAACCAGTTGTAAAAGTTTTTGTTGGTATTCCCAACTATTACTTTGTATATACCATTTTGAATCTTATCTAACAATAGTTTTGATAAGAAAATTATAACAATGCTTAATTCTTGCTTACCACATTTCTAAATGTTTCTCTAGATTCTTTTATATCATTCATGTTATTTCCAGCCCATTTTACCAAACCATGAAGATGGGGTAATAAGGATTTTCCTCTTGGTGTTAATTCATATTCAACCTTTGGTGGTATCTGCGGATAGGCAGTTCGTTTAATCAGTCCATCAGCTTCTAGGGTTTTAAGGGTTACAGCAAGCATTTTTTGTGAAATAGTTTCAATATAGCCATAAATCTCGTTGAACCTTAACACTTCACCTTCTTCAAGAAGCAAAATTACCAGCATGGACCATTTGTCACCTATTCGATTTATCACATTTCGAACAGGACAATGTTCTGCGTTACTATATTTTTTAAATTTATTTTCGCTCATAACTCTTTATATTTAATAAAACTAACCACTAAGTAAGTATGTTACATTATTGTAAGCTCTTGTCAATTCTTAATTTATTTCCTATTTTTAACTTACTAAAAGTAAGTTAAAAACTATTAGTAAGCAAATATAAAATTGTAATAGATTAATAAAAAGGAGTCTCAAATGAAAATTGGAGTAACAGGAGCAACAGGTCAGCTTGGAGTAAAAGTAATTAAAGAACTGAAAGAGAAAATCTCTACAGACCAGATTGTAGCATTAGTTCGTTCGCCGAAAAAAGCCGCAGATCTTGGAGTTGAAGTGCGAAGTTTTGACTACAATGAACCTGATATTATGGTTGAATCACTTAAAGATATTGATAAATTATTACTAATATCAAGTAACGAAATAGGTAAACGTCTTGAGCAACATACTAATGTTATTGAAGCAGCCCAAAAAGCGGGTGTGAAATTTATTGCTTATACCAGTTTACTACATGCAGAAACTTCTTCACTAGTATTAGCTGGAGAACATGTAGAAACTGAAAAGGTTTTAAAAAGTATTGAAATTCCATTTACTATATTGCGCCATGGCTGGTACACCGAAAATTATACTAACTCAATTTATGGTGCTATTGCTGGAGGAGTATTATTAGGTAGTTCGGGTGATGGAAAAATTTCATCAGCAACACGTGATGATTTTGCAAAAGCAGCAGCTGAAGTATTAACTTCAGAGGGTCACGAAGGAAAAACTTACGAACTTGCTGGTGATGAAGCTTTTACAATGAGTGATATGGCAGCAGAAATTGCACAGCAGACAGGAAAGAACATTGTTTACAAAAATCTACCTGTAGCAGAATATGCAACTGCATTAGAAAATGCTGGATTGCCCGAAGGCATTGCTCAATTTTTAGCTGGAACTCATGTTTCAACTGAAAAGGGTGATTTATTTGATTCCAGCCATCAACTTTCCCAACTAATAAAAAAGCCAACCACTTCTCTTGCTCAGGCTATTGCCGATGCTTTAGCAGGTCTTTAATAAAACTACTATTGTGATTTCTGTTTACTAAATGAACTTTAGTAAACAGAATCATAATTTATTTTTTCTGTATTGTCCTAAAATAGTTTAACTCAAAAATGCAAAAAGTCTATACACAACCAAATGAAGTTAATTCACGAATACTTTCAAAATAGAGTTATTTCATAAGCTAAAGCAAAAGTTTGGATGTCAATAATAAAAGTATATTTTAGAATTATAAATTCACAGCATCACTTATCTGGCGAGCAAATTTGTTAATCCATACGGAGCAATAGCTCCATCTAAAAAGGTTTTCAGCTATTTAATCCAAACGCACTAATAAGAAAGGCATTTCAGTAAGAACTAAAATAATTCATAAACAGACAAAAAAGGTAAGTTAGGAATAGATATATAAAACATTTGGCAGGAAGTGTTATATTTGTGGCAGGTATACTTAACAAACTTTGCAGCAGTTTGATAGTGAAATGCCTTTAAAGTAAACGTTTCACAATCGCGACCATTATGACAAATTCACTTAATAAAATATTGACAGGTGCTTTACGTAAAGAGCAAATGGTTGATTTCTTAAAAAAAAATCCAACACTTTTTGATGAAACAATTAATATATCTCTTGGCGACTATCAGCCAGAATCATGGCGTGCAGCTTGGTTAATTAAACACTATATGAACAAGAATGATAAGAGAATTACAAAATATATAAACGCAATCTTAAAAGTATTAGTAAACAAAAAAGATGGACATCAGCGAGAACTATTAAAGATATTGCTAGCAATGGAGTTAACTGAAAAACAAGAAGGAATTTTATTTGATAAATGCATTACAATTTGGGAAGATATAAATAAAAGCCCATCTGTTAGGAGTTTTGCATTTCTAATTCTAACAAACACAGTAAAAAAATATCCAGAATTAATGGTGGAAATAGGGTTTTTAACTCAAAATCATTACACCGAATCTCTTTCTCCTGGAATTAGACATTCAATAGTGAGGGTAATTAATAAATTGCATATAAATATTTGATTTTAATTGTTACTATTCTTCATATTATATAATTCATTTATATAGTTTGGCATTTCAAGTCTATCTAATTAAATTGTAATTTAAGTGAATAATTGTTTTGGGATACAGTGTTTTACTTTGTATAAAATATTGTAGAGCAATAAATAAAATAAAAATCAATTAGTTCAATCTCTATCAAAAATTCTTTGGAGTAAATATGGCAAGATTTATAAAAAAACATAAAAAAGAAATTGGCATATCTCCTGATGAATTATGGTTTAGGGGTGAGCAAAAAATTGAAAATGTTTTAATGCGAATAATTGATTTTGACTCCACAAATTTAGAAGAAAAATCTCTTAGCTCTGTTAATGAATTAGTAAAATTTAGGGATAAAAATTCTGTTTCTTGGTTCAATGTTGATGGATTACATAATATAGGAATTATGGAAGAAATTTCTACCATTCTTAGTCTTGAAAAAATAATTCTTGCAGATGTTATGAATCCTCATTCAAATCCCAAAGTCCAGGAATATGATAATTGCCTTTTTATTTCAATAAAAATGATGCAGCATGATGAAAAAACAGACAGAATATCTGTAGAGAATTTAAGTCTAATTTTAACAAAATCAGTACTTATTTCTTTCCAAGAAAAACAAGGTGATGTATTTGAGCCAATTAGAGAGCGAATAAGAAAGCAGAAAAAAAGAATAAGAAACTCCGGGACTGATTATTTAACATTTGCTTTGCTTGATGTGGTTGTTGATAATTACATTTATGTTATTGGAAATTTGGGTGAGAAAATTGAAAATTTGGAAGAAAATCTTGAGGGAGAACCCAACCAAATTGTAATTGACCAAATAAATACTTTCAAAAGAGAGCTAAATTATATTAGAAAAAACATTAAACCTGCAAGAGAATTGCTTCTTGCAATATCTAAAATGGATACAGAATTTATTTCTGATTCAGTTGATTTTCATTATAAAGAATTATTAGATAATATTAATCATGCTTACGAGCTTTCTGAAAGCTACCGTGAAATATTAACTGACCAATTAAATATTTATCATACAACAATGACCAGCAAGTTAAATGATATTATGAAATTTTTGACCATTTTTTCTGTAATATTTATTCCATTAACTTTTATTGCTGGCGTTTATGGAACAAATTTTGACGTTTTGCCCGAATTGCATTATAAAAACAGCTATTTTATTATGTGGGGAATTATGTTAACCATCGCTTTTGGAATGTTATTTTATTTTCGAAAGCGAAAGTGGTTCTAATTGGTTTGTGATTTTTGATATTCAAAGAATATATTTTATTGCGTTTTGTTAAATAAACGAATAATATTCTCCACAAATGTACATTCAAATCTCATTATAAATTCAAATTTCCTATATTTGATTATTGTATTTAATATTTAAATATGGAGCTATTATGTTCTCATCCAAGACTTATATTGAACGACGAAATGAACTAAAAAAGATAATGAAAAGTGGGATTTTGTTTTTCCCAGGCGCTGTTGATACCCCAATGAATTACGGAGCCAATACATATAAATTTAGACAAGACAGCACATTTTTATATTATTTTGGAATTGACGCACCAGATCTTGCGGCTGTTATTGATGTTGATAATAATAGAGAAATAATTTTTGGCAACGATAGAGATATTGATGATATTGTTTGGATGGGACCAGAAAAAACTATTACTGAAAAAGCATCCGAAGTTGGAATTTCTGAAGCAAAATCAATGTCAGAATTAGCCAATTCTCTTAAAAGTCATTTATCAGATGGAGAAACAATTCATCATTTGCCGCAGCATCAGGCACAAATTAAAATTGAATTTGAAAAATGGCTAGGCATTCATCCAACTGAAGTTAATAATAAATCATCCAAAGAATTTATTCGTGCTGTAGTAAAACAAAGGTCAATAAAATCCAGTGAAGAAGTTTCTGAAATTGAAAAAGCACTTGATATTAGTAACTTGATGTATAATCTTGCAATGCGTGCAACGCGTGCAGGAATGTTAGAACGCGAAATTTATGGAGCCGTTGAAGGCTTAACTCTTGGAATGGGAAACGGAGTTTCATTCCCCGTAATATTTTCAATTAACGGTGAAACATTGCACAACCATCACCACAATAATATTATGCGTGATGGCGATTTAGTATTGCTAGACTCTGGAGCAGAATCGTTACTGCATTACGCCAGCGATATTACAAGAACTTTTCCAGTTAGTGGAAAATTTACTCCTCGCCAAAAGGACATTTATAATATTGTTTTGGAATCGCAATTAAAAGCTATTGAAGCCATTAAGCCAGATGTTAAATACAAAAATATTCATTTGCAAACTTCAAAAATAATTGCTAATGGATTAAAAGAGCTTGGATTGATGAAAGGAAATATTGATGATGCTGTAAGCGAAGGAGCACACGCTCTTTTTTATCCGCACGGACTTGGACACATGCTAGGACTTGATGTTCACGATATGGAAGGGCTTGGTGAAGGTTTTGTTGGATATGATGATAATACACAACGAAGTGATCAGTTTGGATTAGCATATTTACGTCTTGCTAAAGAACTCCATAGTGGATTTGTAATTACAGTTGAACCAGGAATTTATTTTATTCCACAACTTTATAAAATCTGGAAATCAGAAAACAGACTTGCCGAATTCATTAACTATGATAAAGTTGCAGAATATCTTGATTTTGGTGGAATTAGAATTGAAGATGATGTTTTAGTTACTGAAACTGGACACAGAGTTTTAGGAAAATCTCCAATTCCCAAAACGGTTGAAGATGTTGAACAAACTTGTGGGAAATAGGAAAATTATTAGTGACTAAAGTAAGCTAAAGTTGGAATGTTAGAACACAAAAAACAAGTATTGGTCTTGAGACATTTAATAGAATTAGTGTCATTGCGAGGAGTTCTTTCTGCGACGAAGCAATCTTTTAAATCGCGCAACTATTCTGACAGATTGCTTCATCCCTTAAAGCGGGATTCGCAATGACTTTAATAATGGAATAATAAAAATGAAAAGCAAAATTTATAGCAAACTTGCCTCCGAATTCGAAAAAAGGATTCCAGCCAAAAGAATTTTTATGGACGAACTAAATCGTCTAGCTTATGGAACAGACGCAAGTTTTTACAGAATGCTTCCTGAGATTGTAATTAAAGTCCAGAATTCTGAGGAAGTTCAATTTGTTGTTCAAAAATGTAAAGAAGCCAATGTGCCTGTTACATTTAGAGCAGCAGGAACAAGCCTTTCTGGACAAGCGATTTCTGATTCGGTATTAATGGTTGCCGATAGAAGCTGGCGTGGACATAAAATATCTAACGACAAACAATTTATTTCACTTGAGCCATCTGTAATTGGAAGTTTTGCAAATGCCTACTTAAAAAAATACGATAAAAAAATTGGACCTGATCCTGCATCAATTGATGCTGCTATGATTGGCGGAATTGCTGCAAACAATGCAAGTGGAATGTGTTGTGGTACTGCACAGAACAGCTACAATACTCTGGAAAGTATGAAAATTATTTTTCATGATGGAACTTTGCTTGATACTGGAAATGAAGAATCCATCGCCTCGTTTAAAAAATCTCATACTAGTTTAATTGATAATATTATTGAACTTCATAAAGAAATTAATTCTGATGCAGAACTATCAAGTTTAATTAGACACAAATACAAAATGAAAAACACAACAGGTTACAGCTTAAATTCGCTTGTCGATTTTTCAGATCCTATTCAAATTATCCAGCATTTAATGATTGGCTCAGAAGGAACTCTGGGATTTATTTCTGAAATAACTTACCGAACAGTTCTTGAAGCACCAAACAAAGCAAGTGCTTTAATCCTTTTTGAAAATTTGAGAGATGCTTGTAAAGCCGTTTTTACTTTGAAAAAGCAAGCAGTTGACGCGGTGGAAATAATGGATAGAGCAGCACTCCGCTCTGTTGAAGACAAAGCTGGAATGCCAGAGTACTTGAAAACATTGGCTAATAATGTAACTGCACTCTTGATTGAAACATCATCTGTTGATAAAGAATCACTTCAAAAGCAGATGGCTGAAATTACTGAGAGTATAAATGAATATAATTTAGTTCTTCCTGTTGCTTTTACTGACGTACCATCCGAATATTCAAAATTGTGGAAAATACGCAAAGGATTATTCCCATCAGTAGGCGCAATGAGAGAAACTGGAACTACCTGTATAATTGAAGATGTCGCGTTTCCATTGGATAAACTTGCAGATGCTGCCTTGGAACTGCAATCACTATTTGCTAAATATCATTATGATGAAGCTATTATTTTTGGTCATTCGCTTGAAGGTAATTTACACTTTGTGTTTAATCAAGATTTCAATATTGAAAGTGAAGTTCGCCGTTATAAAAACTTTATGGATGAAGTTATTTTGATGACAGCTGGCAAATACAAAGGTTCACTTAAAGCTGAGCATGGCACTGGTAGAAATATGGCTCCCTTTGTAAAATACGAATGGGGTGAAAAAGCATACTCTATGATGCAAGAGATTAAAAAAATATTTGATCCAGAAAATATTTTAAACCCTGGAGTAATTTTAAACAACGATGAAAATATTCATCTCAAAAATTTGAAACCACTTCCAGCAGCTAGAGATATTATTGATAAATGTATTGAGTGTGGATTTTGTGAAAATAGTTGTCCATCGCGTGATTTAACTTTAACACCACGTCAGAGAATTGCAACGTATCGTGAAATTGCAAATCTTACCCGCAATAAAAAAGATGTTCACAGAAAAAATGAACTGATTGAATCATTCAAATATTATGGCGAAGAAACTTGTGCAACAGATGGTTTGTGCGCAATCTCTTGTCCAGTAGGTATTGATACTGGAAAGCTAATTAAGCAATTGCGAGCTGATGATATTTCTCCAACCGGAAATACCGTTGCAAAAGTATTAGCAAATAGACTGTCTTTAGTTTTATCAGTTATGAAAATTGGGTTGAATGTTGTTCATTTTTGGCACATTATACTTGGGACTCCAACTATAGAATATCTTGCAAAAACTAAAAAGAAAATATTTGGAAAGAATTTCCCTTTGTGGAATAAATGGATGCCAAAAGCTGCCGACAAATTATTGCCAGAAGTGAATTCATTTGAGAATGAAAAGAAAGTTGTTTATTTCCCAAGTTGTATTAGCAGATCAATGGGAAATCCTAAAGGTAGCAAAACTAATGAATCGCTTACAACAGTTACACATCGTCTGCTTCTCAAAGCTGGTTATGATATAATTTATCCAAAGGATTTAGACAATCTTTGTTGCGGGATGCCATGGTTAAGTAAAGGTTATAACGAACAAGGCAATGAAAAAACAGATGAACTTATAAATAGATTGAATGAAGTTTCTGAAAATGGCAAGTATCCAGTTTTGTATGATACATCTCCTTGTTTACAAACAACTAAAAATAGAATTGAATCAAAAGGTGGAAATTCACTAAAAATTTATGAACCAGTTGAATTTATAAGTGATTATTTGCTTGAAGCTTTGGAAATTGAAAAACAAGAAAAGACAATTACAGTTCACGTTACTTGCAGTTCAACAAAAATGGGATTAACAGATAAATTTATTAAAGTTGCAAAAGCATGTGCTACGGATGTAATTGTTCCAGAAAATGTTACATGCTGCGGATTTGCTGGTGATAGAGGTTTCAACTTCCCAGAATTAAATGAATCAGCGCTAAAAGATTTGAAGCCACAACTTACAGAATCATGTCACGAAGGATATTCCAATAGTAAAACTTGTGAAATTGGCTTATCATATAATAGTGGAATAGAATATCGTTCAATTATTTATCTTGTGGATGAATGTTGCAAATAAATTTGTGTTATTAAGTTTACACTGGTGGAATTAAGTAAGGTTTAGGTTGAATATGAAACATATTATTTTATTTTTATTGTTGATTTCAACTACTGAAATCTTTGGTGGAGGCGTTGTATATATAGTTCTTGGTTCCGATACAGCAATCTGGGAAGGAATGGGCACATCAACCTTCAATGATTTTTATAAAATTGATTTATTCACTAATTCAGAAAGAAATACGTACAAAGTGATGGACCCAGCATTCAGGGCGCAATTCAAAGATTCTTATGGCACTCCGTTAAAAATGACTTGGTGGATGATGGCAGGTAATATTTTTAGATATGCTAAAAACAAAAATATGCCAGTTCCAAATATTATGACACTCTATTTAATGAAAAAATATCATGGTGAAAATGTTACAATAAATGGTGATGAATTATCACTTCACTATCATACATTTCTTTGGTCAGATTATGACGGTGATGGAGTTTACTATTGGAACCAAGCAAAAACATTTTTAGAAACTTTGGATGATTTCAAATACACTTTATCACAATTCCTTTTGGAGGAAGAAACATTTCCTGTATCATTCAGAAGCGGATGGCATTATATGGATAATGATTGGCAGCAGTATCTTGACCAAAAAATTCTTCCATATAGCATGCATAACGATTATCCTGCTAAACGAATTTTTGATGAGGAGCCAATTGATAATATATTTGATTGGTCGGAAGCTACTTCCGAATGGATTCCTTACCATCCTTCCTATTCTAATTACCAAGTTGACGGTACATTGAAAGGATGGAATTTGCGCTCCGCACATTTTTCTACTACAATTAGTCGTAACTACTTTGATTCAATTTTTGCCAAAGCTAAAGAGGGAACTGATCAGGTAGCTTGTATTTGGGGACATTTGCCTGAAGTGGATTTCCTTGAAAACATTGAAAAGCTGGATATCCTTGCTCATCAAGCAGAAGCAAAGTATGGTGTTGAATTCAGATATTGTACTGCAATTGAGGCAATGCAACTCTGGCGAGGAGGTGATGATAGCGATAAACCACAAATATCAATTACAGAAAAATTAGTTGGAAGTGAAGTGTTTTTCGAAATTAATTCTAACGAAACGATATTTCAATCGCAGCCTTTTGTTGCAATTAAGGATATTAATGAAAAATATTTTATTGCTGATTGCATTAAAATTGATCAGAACAATTGGCGCACTAATAGTTCCTATCTTAAAAAAGATTTGGTAAAAGTCGGTGTCACTGTTTGCGACACACTGGGTAATCAAGCAATGGATTTTATTGAATACTTGCCGGCAGATGTTTTCGTAGATAATCTGGATGCTGAATATTCAGAATTGTACGGAAATTGGAATAAACAAAACGTAAACTCATGGGGCATTGATTCAAGAATAGCCAGTATAACCGAAACTGATTTTATAGCTGCGCAGTGGAAACATTTAATTCCTAAATCAACTTATTATAATTTGTTTATTCAAGTTCCAGAAATTATTAATCCAGTAGAAAAATTTGAATATGTTGTTTATACAAATTCTAATCCTATTGACACAATTAAATTTACTGAAGCACTTAAACCACTAATTTGGATTTATGTTAGCACCTTATTTGGTAATGAGAATGATGAAATAACAGTTGAATTTAGAGCTAATGGAAAAAGTCAAGGTACAAAAAATGCAGTTGCTGATGTACTTAAAATTTCTGCTTTAGTAAAAGCAAAAGAGTTAAGTGTAAATGAAACAATTCTGGATTTGAATGAAATAGTTATTGGCGATACCGTTAGTTACCCTTTAATTATTTCAAATTATGGCATAAATAATTTAAATATATTTGGAATAAATTCATTAGGAAGTTCAATGATTTCAAAGTTTTCATTCCCAATTGAAATTCCCAAAATGAGCTCTGTTGAATTCAATTTGAAATTTTGTATTAATCAGTTAGGTGATTTGACAGATTCACTTTTAATTCTTAGTGATGATCCAGTAAAAGGGAAGTATATATTGCCAATCAGTGCATTCGTTCAAAATTATTTTACAATTGTGGATAACGAAGATCATGAAAAATATTCCGAATTTGGTGAATGGACTACTAGTGTTGCAACTGCAAACGGTTCTTCAAGCAGATATGCAAAAGTAAACTCAAATCCCAAAAGTTATGCCTTATTCCAAACTAAACTATTGAAGTCTGGCAAGTACAATATTTTTGAAATTGTGCCAACTACGGTTAATGCATGCGATAGAGCGCTTTACCAAGTGAGTATTGGTAATATTAAAATGGATTCACTTATATTAAATCAGAATGAAGGAAGTGGTTCGTGGAAACTAATTGGATCATATTACTTACCTGAAAATATTGATATAACAGTTAAAGTATCAGATATTGGCGAAAGTACGCCAGGATTTGTGCTTCGCGCAGATGCTTTTAAATTTCAATTAATTGAAGAATTGACAGATTTATCTGGAGACGAAAATTTATCACAAAAATATCAGTATAAGCTTAATCAAAATTATCCAAACCCATTTAATACATCAACAACAATAACATTTGAAATTCCTAAGTCATCAAATGTAAGGTTGGAAATATTTAATTTGCTTGGTGAAAAAGTAAATACACTTATTAATGAAAACTTAATTGCAGGAACTCACTCAGCAATATGGAAAGGGGAAAACAACGAAGGTATTACAGCAGCTTCGGGAATATACTTTTATAGACTTAAGACAAACGATTTTTTTGAAGTAAAGAAAATGATTTATTTACATTAGATTATTTTCATGTTTTAACAAAACTAAAACTAGTTGTTAAAGAATAGGTAAGCGAAAAATGTAATTCAATAATTATCTGTTCAACTTTTTGCCCAAAATAAATTATTATCAAAAGTTATTATTAAAAATCAATTTAATATAATAACTTATAATTAGTGCATTTTAAGTCTTTTTGTGATAAAGATTAAGTTGCAATTTTGAGTTCTCTAATTGTAACTTGTACCCTTAATTTGTTTTTACTTATTAATTATGGAATTAAATGAAAGCATTTCTTTTTTGGATTTTGGCGTTGGTTATTACCCTATCATCTGCTATATATCAACGTATGACTGGCCCAACTCACCCAACATTCGGAACAGTTCAATTCAATAATAGTGATGTAGATTATTATTTTTACAGAAGTCAAGGTGGAACGGTTGACCACCTTGTTAGTATCATAGATAAGGATACAACAATTACAGCAACCTTATTTTGGAAAAGATATAAAACGAATGATGAGTGGATTCAGGTAGTTATGAAGTCGCGCAATGATAGTCTTGTCGCATATTTACCAAACCAGCCACCAGCGGGCAAATTGGAGTATTATGTGAAAATATCTAATGGAATAGATGAAATTAATCTTCCTAAAGATAATTCAGTTGTTATAAGATATAAGGGAGCTGTTCCAGATGTTATTCTTATTATCCACATAATATTTATGTTCACCGCAATGCTGCTTTCTGTTAGAACAGGAATTGAAGCTTTTAGAAAAGAACCCAAATTATATACATTAACTTATTGCACTTTAATTACCCTTTTTATTGGTGGGCTTATTTTGGGTCCAATAGTTCAGCAATATGCGTTTGGTGCTTTGTGGACTGGAATTCCTTTTGGTCATGATTTAACAGATAACAAAACACTAATAATTTTTGTTGGATGGGTAATAGCTTTATTTATGTACAAAAAATCTGCTCATCCTGAAAGGTGGGCAATAGCTGCGTCGGTATTGATGATTGCTATTTATTTAATTCCACACAGTACACTTGGTTCTGAAATTGACTATAATAAATTGGATAAGGAAAAAGCTAAACAAGAACAGTTAGAAAATTCTAGTCCAGAAATAATTGATACATTAAAATAATATAGGTAGGAAAATGAGAAAAATTATTTTGTTTACGGTGTTATTGTTTTCTTCAATAATAGCACAAGAATCGGTTCAATCGTTTATTTCTATTAAGAATACTGGAGTTCAAGAATTCTTGCAGAAATATCCTGAGTATGATGGTCGTGGAACTATTATCATGGTTCTTGATACTGGAATTGATATTGGAGTTGATGGCTTAACAAAAACATCAACTGGAGAAGACAAAGTTCTTGACGTGCAAGATTTTACAGGGCAAGGTGATGTTAAATATTTTGAAGCTGATACTGAAGAGGATAATGACACACTATTTTTTGTAAATGAAAAAATGAGTTACAAAGTAGCTGGTGCAGAAAAATTATCGCTAAAAGCTAATGATGATAAATATTTTATTGGATTGTTGGATGAAAAATTATGGATGAATTCGGGGTCAAAAGTTAAAGACATAAATAGTAATGGTTCTAACGATGACAAATTATATTTTGTGGTTTTTAAAACGCTTGAGAATGATGAAACTTTTGATGTCGTTTACATTGACACAGACATTGATGGTGATTTATCAGACGAAACCCCTATTAGAAATTATAATGAAAAACATCAGATAGTTAAATTAGAGGGAAAAGATGAATTAGCTTTTTTCACAATAGCATTAAATATTTGCTCAAAAGAAAACAAACTAAGTTTCTTTTTTGATGATGGAAGTCATGGAACACATTGTGCTGGAATTGCTTGTGGAAATAGCATTGGCGAAACAGCCTTAAATGGCGTTGCTCCTGGAGCAAATTTAATGGGGTTCAAAATTGGGAACAATAATTATTCCGGTGGCGCTACTGTTACTGAAAGTATGAAAAATGCTTATTTATATGCTGATAAAATATCAAAAGAAAGAAAAGAACCTTGCATTATTAACATGAGTTTTGGTGTTGGCTCCGAAATAGAAGGGCAAGCTGATATGGAAAAATTTCTGGAGAAACTAGTGAAGGAAAATCCATATCTATACATATCAACATCAAACGGAAACAACGGACCTGGTATTTCAACCGCTGGACTTCCAGCAGCTACAAATGCTATATTCTCCTCTGGTGCTGTACTCGCTCAAGATGTTGGAAATGATTTATATGGAACTATACTTGACAAAGATATTATACTTCATTTTTCATCACGCGGTGGTGAAGTTGCAAAACCTGATGTTGTTGCTCCTGGCGCAGCTACGTCAACTGTTCCTAATTTTCAGAAGTTTGATAGATTTTGGGGAACTAGCATGGCATCACCTTATTCTGCAGGTGTTATGTCCTTAGTACTTAGTGCGGCAAAAGTTGAATTTCCAGATGTTAAAATTCCATCTAGATTTCTATATAAAATTCTTCGTGAAAGCGCTATGCCTATGGAAGGATATACTAAAATTGATGAAGGTAGTGGAATGATAAATGCTCTAAAGGCATTCGAATTACTTAAAAAATATATAAAGAATGAAGAACTTAAAAACTTTGAGACATACACTATAGAAGCTTTTGCTCCTAATATGCCAAACGAAACGGCACCTAATTTGTACATTAGAAATGGTGCTTATTTAAATGGCGATGAAAACTTTTCATTTACAGTTAAAAGAGATAATCTTATAGACAGCAAAAAATTCTATCGTATTTATAATATTAAAAGCGACAGCGATTGGTTAATTCCAGTTTCAAAGCAAGCTGCAATGAGAAATAATAGTCCAACAACAATTTCTTTTGGACTTGATAAATCAAAAATGAAAGAGCCTGGCATTTATAATGGAGTAATTAAGGCATTCCGCAATAAAACTGATATAGAAGAATTTGAAATGATGGCAACGGTTATTATTCCAAACGAATTTAACGCCACAAATAGATATTCAAAAACTTGGAAAGCTGAAACAGTTGAACAAGGTATGCACAAAAGATATTATTTTGAAGTTCCAGCTGGTGCAAATTCCTTGCGAATTAAGATAAATTCTGAAAATGACACTTACACAAATTTAAGAATGTATCTTCATAATCCAGAAGGTGAAGAAGTAATGTCTAATTATCTTGCACCTGGATTACAAGATGATGTAAGCGAAAAATATTATTACAATCTTGAACCAGGTGTATATGAACTTGTAATTTTAGGACAATTTACTGCTAAAAGTAAATCAATTTATGATTTAATAGTCGAATTTAAAGGAATTTCGAGAATTAACGAAAGCCCAATTTGTCAAAAAGAAAATTCTATTGAGGTAGTAAATTACTTGAATAAAGTTGAATCGTACAAAATGAGTGGCGATATTCTTGGATTTCAAAAGCAATACACTCTGTCTCTCGATAGCGTAAAAACTTATGATTATGATTTCAAATTTATTAAAGGCGAAAAAGCTAAATATTTTGAAGTTGAAATTGCTAAAACAGATTTTAATAAGATAACTGATTTTGCACTTCTTATTTTGGATAAAAAAGGTAAAATTTTAAGCTCGGACGGACTTTCATACAATACTGGAGCAATTTCTATTTATAATACATTTTCTGAAGATGAATTGGAATTGACTTTTAGACTTGTGCCTGCTTACGCTTGTGGAGTTGGTAAAATGAAAGTTAAAATTGTTGAAACAACTCTTTTGAAAGAAAAAAAGGAAATATCTTTAACTGATGGTGGTTCAAAAAGAGTAACTTTATATCCTTCATTGAAAAAAACACTTAATCTGAAATATAAATTGCCGGAATTAAAAATTCCTACAGACGCAAATTATTACGGCAAATTGTACTTTAATTCACTCGATGATGAAAGAGAAATTTCAAAAATGACTATACTAATTAAACAATAAGGATCTTGTATGAGCGAGCATGAAGTATCTAAAGTAATAGGGTTACCAGAAAATGCATATAATGAGCTAAAACCTGGTGAAAAGTACATTCCAATTATGCCACAGGATAAAGAAGTTCCAGAAATAAATTTCTGGTCAGTAATTTGGGGTTTGTTGATGGCAATCTTGTTTTCAGGAGCTGCCGCTTATCTTGGATTGAAAATTGGACAAGTATTTGAAGCTGCAATTCCTATAGCTATTATAGCTGTTGGACTTTCAACAGCATTTAAACGTAAGGGTGCATTAGGTGAAAATATTATTATTCAATCAATTGGTTCCACTTCTGGGGCAGTAGTTGCGGGTGCTATATTCACAATTCCCGCACTTTACATTTTAGATTTGGAAGTGCAATTCCTTCAAGTATTTATGGCTTCACTACTTGGTGGATTTCTTGGAATACTTTTCCTAATTCCATTTAGAAAATATTTTGTTGCCGAAATGCACGGAAAATTTCCTTTCCCAGAAGCTACTGCCACAACAGAAGTTCTTGTTGCTGGTGAAAAAGGTGGTGGGCAGGCTAAAGTTTTAATAATGAGTGGACTTATTGGTGGTATCTATGATTTTGTAATTGCAACTTTTGGCTGGTGGAGCGAAACATTTTCCACTCGTGTACTTCCAATTGGTGAGATGCTTGCTGATAAATTTAAATTAGTATTCAAAATAAATGTTGGTGCAGCGGTAATGGGTTTGGGTTACATTGTTGGAATTAAATTCGCGTCAATAATAGCAGCTGGTTCATTCGTAGCTTGGTATGTTGTTATTCCAGTTTTCGCCTATTTAGGTGATGCAATTACTCAGCCAATTGGTGCAAACATAACAATGTTAATTAAAGATATGTCTCCAGAGCAGATTTTTAGTAATTATGTACGTCATATTGGTATTGGCGGAATTGCAATGGCTGGATTGATTGGAATTATTAAATCATCTGGAATTATTAAATCAGCATTTGTTCTTGGAGCAAAAGAAATTTTCCAAAAGAAAGGAAGCAATGGTGCAACACTAAGAACTCAACGTGATATTCCAATGGGTATTATTGCTGGTGGAATTTCTCTAGTTGCGGTAGTCATTTTTGTATTCTTCATGTTTGGTGTGGTTCACAATATCCTTTATGCTTTTGTGGGATTATTAATTGTACTTATAATATCATTTCTTTTTACAACAGTTGCCGCAAATGCAATTGCTATTGTTGGAACTAATCCAGTTTCTGGAATGACTTTAATGACATTAATTCTTTCATCTTTAGTGCTTGTAGCTGTTGGTTTAACTGGCGAAGCTGGAATGGTTTCTGCACTTATTATTGGTGGAGTTGTTTGCACAGCCCTTTCAGTTGCTGGAGCATTTATTACCGACTTAAAAATCGGTTACTGGCTTGGCGCTTCTCCTTACAAACAAGAGAAATGGAAATTTGTTGGAACTGCAGTTTCAGCTGCTACAGTTGCTTGGGTTATTTTAATACTTAACGAAACTTATGGTTTTACTGGTGATGGCGCACTTGTTGCTCCACAAGCTAATGCTATGGCTGCTGTAATTAAACCACTTATGTCAAATCAGCCAGCTCCATGGATGATGTATGTTGCTGGTATGTTTATGGCTCTAATTCTTAATATGATTGGAGTTTCTGCTTTAGCATTCGCACTTGGAATGTACATCCCACTACATCTTAATACTCCAATTCTTGTTGGTGGTATTATCGCTTGGTTTGTTTCAACAAGAAGTAAAGATGATGCTTTGAATAAAGCGCGTAAAGAACGTGGAACACTCATTGCTTCTGGTTTTATTGCTGGTGGTGCATTGTTAGGAGTTATTAGCGCAGTATTGAGACGATTCGATTTCAACTGGGTAAATCCCGAATGGTTTGAATCTCACTCAGCAGAAATTCTTGGCTTAGTAATGTTTATCGGAATTATTGTTTATATGATTTGGGATTCACTACGGGCTGAAAAAGAAGAATAAAAAATATATTTAATTGTAGCACAGATTAATAATCTGTGCTACAAAATTTAACTAAGAGTTTAACTCAACTTTTCTATCAATTCTTTCAGTAACAATTTTAAAAACCAAAAGCGATACTGCCGATACTAATCCAATAGCAACAAAGTAATACCAAATGTAATGAGCATCTGCATAATAGGCGGCATGTTGAATTTCAGTTAATCCTGCTGGAAGAGTTTTTGGATCTGGACAATATTTAGTTAGCAAAAATCCCGAAAGTCCAAAACCAATAATTGCAGAAAGGAATGAATGTAAATGACTAAATCCAAGATATAAACCTTCTTCACCTTTTGGAGCTTGAAACGAAAAATATTCCAAAAATCGTGGAGAAATAAAACACTCTGCAAGTCCTTGAATTGCAATTCCAATAATCATCATTACTGTAAGTGGATGAAGATTAAACATGCCCATAATTGAAATTGAAGTTCCTGTAATTGCTTCTAACTCCTGACTCATTGCCATTGCTAATGCTGAAAGCGGCATTAACAACATTCCAACCAACATTGAAGTGACAGCTTTTTGCTTTTTCATAAGTTGCGTAACTAAAACCACTGATAACACAACTATTCCAGGATTAACATTTGCCAACCATTCTGGCTTTGCTGTTTCGTCCAAAAGACGAATTACATATTTGGGCATTGTTGCGTAGAGTTGCCCTTGAATAAGCCAAAAACCAGTAATAATTAAAGTAAGCACCCACAAACGAGGTTTTTCCAAAATGCCTTTTAAAGCACGTATTGTGTCTTTAAATGATTTACTGCCAGAAGTTTTATCTGGTTCATCAAAAAAGAAATAAGCAAAAAGAAGGGCAACAAATGCCATTCCAGCCGAGAAAAAATTTACATATTCAAGTCCTAAACCTTGGCGAATAAATGGAACAAATGTTTTACCACTAAAGGCACCAATATTTACAATCCAATAAAAAAGAGAGAATCCCCGCGCTCTATTTTTTTCTGTTGTTGTTTTTGCTACAGTACCAGTAATTAGTGGTTTAATAAACGAAGCTCCAACGAGAAGCACAAAAAGGAAAAATACTACTGGAAGTTTTGTTAGGAAAACACCAAGAAAAAAATAACCAATAGTAAGTAAAGTAAATGCAATTAATAGTCCTTTACGGAATCCAATTTTATCTACATAAGCTCCAACAAAAGTTGGGAATAAATATAAGAGCCCATAAAAAAGACCAACAATAATACCAGTTTCAATATCAGTAAAGCCAACAATATCTGTCATGTACAACGTTAAAACAATAAAAAAGCCATAATATGCAGCTCGTTCACATAATTCCATAAAATTTGCAAGCCAAAAATCTTTTGGAAATTTCCAACTCTCTTTTTCGGTAACTTCTGTCATTTTAGTCCATTAATTGTTATTAAAAAAATAATTATTGAAAATTAAGATAGTAATAAATAATGAATGGTTTTAAAAATATATGTGAATATTTGTTACTTGACAATCACGATTTTTTGATTTACATTTCGTCATATAACGAAATAGGATTTGCAATGATGGTTGAAAACACAAAAATATTCAAAGCGCTTTCGGATAATAGCAGGCTACGTATCTTGAAAATGCTTCAAATTAAATCACTTTGCGTATGCGAAATTCAAGATATTCTTGGTTTGGCTGCTTCAACAGTTTCAAAACATTTGAGTATTTTACGCGATACGGGATTTATTACAGAAGAAAAAGAAGGGAAATGGGTAAATTATATGATAAATACACATCCAAGAGATTTACGGATTTCTTCTGTTTTATCATCACTCGATTTTTGGATTGCCGATGAAAAAACAATTATTGAAGATAAAGATAAAATTAAATCAATTAACCGATTTACTATTTGTAGTAACTAAAATTTTTTACTAAATCATATCGATACTTAGCGAAATGTAAAAATGACATGAGATAAAAAAAATGAATTGGAAAGAACAATATAAAAATTTTTTGTGGATAGCGGGAGTTTTCCTATTTATCTATTTTATGCCCTTGGGCAATACAAACTTTGATTCAGCAATATATGATGCTTTAGAATTAGCAAAATGGTACGCTCGCGAGCATGTGCTTTTGTGCTTAATTCCAGCATTTTTTATTGCAGGCACCATTTCTGTATTTGTTAGCAGCGCATCAGTTATAAAATATTTTGGTGCTAAAGCTAAATTGTGGATTGCTTATTTAGTGGCTTCCGTTTCGGGTTCAATTCTTGCAGTTTGCTCATGCACAGTTCTTCCGCTGTTTTCAAGTATTCACAAACGCGGTGCCGGTTTGGGACCTGCAATTGCATTTCTTTATTCTGGACCAGCAATAAATATTTTAGCTATAATTTTAACCGCTCGAATTCTCGGTTTTGAGCTTGGAATTGCACGCATTATTGGGGCAATAATATTTAGTGTTGTAATTGGCTTAATAATGGCGTTTTTGTACAGAAAAGAGGAGGCAGAAAAAGCAAAAACTCAATTGGCTATGCCAGAAATTCCAGAAGAACGACCAATGTGGCAAACAACATCACATTTTTTTGTTTTGGTAGGAATTTTAGTGTTTGCAACTTGGGGAAATCCTGAAGAAAATAGTGGATTTTTTGTATTGGTGGCTCAATATAAGTGGTTAATTACGGGTGTTTTTGGAATTTTACTTTCTGCTTCATTAATCTTTATCCTAAAAATTAATAAAACTTGGGTTTTGCTTGCAACTGTGTTTGTCGCAATTTTAGGATTTTCTTTCCCAAATGAGCCATTAATTGCTTTTGTAGCCGCAATTTTTGCACTTTCTGTTATACTGACTTTCTCAAAAGATGAAGCAAATGATTGGCTTGGTGAAAGTTGGACTTTAGCAAAGCAAATTTTACCGTTGCTTATTGGTGGAGTTTTGGTTGCAGGATTTTTACTCGGTCGCCCAGGTGGTGGAACGGGAATAATTCCAGCCGAGTGGATTAGCAATCTTGTTGGTGGAAATTCAATTTCAGCCAATTTTTTTGCATCATTTATAGCAGCTTTTATGTATTTCGCAACTCTTACAGAAGTTCCAATTTTGCAAGGATTAATGAATAATGGAATGGGAAATGGACCCGCACTTGCACTTTTATTAGCTGGTCCAGCGTTATCTTTGCCAAATATGCTTGTAATAAGAAATGTAATTGGAACTGAAAAAACAGTCGTTTATGTTACATTAGTAATAATAATGGCGACAATTAGTGGAGTTGTTTTTGGATCGTTTTATTAAAATTAATTAAAAATCATATATAATTAAGGAAAAACAAAATGTTAGAAATTAAAGTTATAGGAAGCGGTTGCCCTAATTGTAAAAAATTAGAAGCACTTTGTAACGAAGTTGTTAATGAAAAAAAGTTGGATGCAAAAATTGAAAAAGTAACTGATTTTAATCAATTTGGCGAATTGGGAATTATGATGACACCAGGTTTAATTGTAAATGGAAAAATATTAAGCCAAGGTAAAATTCCAACAAAATCAACTCTTGAACATTGGATAATTGATTCAAATTAAATAAAAATAGATTTTTTAAACTAATGAAAGTGAATTATGGCAAATCTTACAAAACGTTTGAACTTTTTAGATAGATATTTAACGCTGTGGATTTTTCTTGCAATGTTTTTGGGCGTGTTTTCTGGATATTTATTTCCAGAAGTTGCCCCATTTTGGAATTCGTTTAATAGCGGAACCACAAATATTCCTATTGCAATTGGATTAATTTTAATGATGTATCCTCCGCTTGCAAAGGTTAAATATGAAGAACTTGGCGACGTATTCAAAGACACCAAAATTTTAATTCTTTCACTTGTCCAAAATTGGATTATTGGTCCAGTTTTAATGTTTGGATTAGCAATATTATTTTTACAAGATTATCCAAATTATATGGCTGGATTAATCTTAATTGGACTTGCTCGTTGCATTGCAATGGTTATAGTTTGGAACGATTTGGCTAATGGCGATCGCGAATATGCTGCTGGATTAGTAGCTTTTAACTCAATATTTCAAGTACTTTTCTTTTCGCTTTACGCTTATCTGTTTTTAACATTGCTTCCAGAATGGTTGGGAATTGCTTCGTTTCAAGTAGATGTTACAATATCACAAATTGCCGAAAGTGTTTTAATTTATTTGGGAATTCCTTTCTTTGGTGGAATGTTTACTCGTTATTTTCTAATTAAAGCAAAAGGGAAAGATTGGTATAATAGGAAATTTATTCCAAAGTTAAGTCCATTAACATTATATGCTTTGCTATTCACAATATTTGTAATGTTTTCGCTTAAAGGTGAATACATTGTAAAAATTCCATTAGATGTTGTAAAAATTGCCATTCCACTCGTGCTTTATTTTGTAATTATGTTTTTTGTTTCCTTTTTTATGGGCAAAAAAATGGGAGCAAATTATCCCAAAACTGTAACGTTAAGTTTTACGGCAGCAAGTAACAATTTTGAACTTGCAATAGCAGTTGCAATAGCAGTTTTTGGAATAAATAGTGGAGAAGCATTTGCCGCAGTTATTGGTCCTTTGGTAGAAGTTCCAGTCCTAATTACGTTGGTTAATGTTGCATTATGGCTTAAGAAGAAATATTTCAAAAATGAAAAAGAAATTTATAAATCACAAATTATTAGTTAAAAAGGAAAAAAATGAATACAAATCAAGAAGTTAAAAACGTAGTAAAAGATAAATATGCATCAATTGCAGTAAAAGAAAGTGGTTGCGGATGTAGTTGCGGATGTGGTTCTCAGCAAGTGGAAGTAAATATGATTGGCGATGAATATAAAAATGTTGATGGACATATTGAAGAAGCTGATTTAGGATTGGGATGCGGAATTCCCACGGTATTTGCAGATATTAAATTAAATGATATAGTACTCGATCTTGGAAGTGGTGCTGGTAACGATGTTTTTATTGCAAGTAAATTAGTCGGTCCTTTGGGTAAAGTAATTGGTGTTGATATGACCAATGAAATGATTGAGAAAGCTAATTACAATAAAGCTAAATTAAACTTTTCTAATGTTGAATTTCGTTTAGGCGAAATTGAATATTTACCTATTGAAGATAACTCGATAGATGTTGTGTTAAGCAATTGCGTACTTAATTTAGTTCCAGATAAAAATAAAGCGTTTTCTGAAATATATAGAACGTTAAAAACAAATGGACATTTTTGCATTTCTGATATTGTTACAAAAGGAAATTTGCCAGAAAAGTTAAAAAAATCGGCTGAAATGTATGCGGGTTGTGTTTCTGGAGCAATTCAGCAAAGCGACTATTTACAAATAATTCAACAAACTGGATTTGAAAATGTTGAAATAAAAAAATCGAAAGTGATTGAACTTCCCGATAATTTATTATCTGAATATTTGAATGAAGCAGAAATTAAAGCTTTCAGAGAAAATGAAATAGGAGTTTTTAGCATAACAGTTCAAGCAAAAAAATAAATAGTTTAAAATGGAGTTGTAAGATGAAAACAATAAAAGTACTCGGCACAGGTTGTGCAAAATGTAAAAATCTTGACAGAAAAGTTAGGGAATTAGTTGAAAAACACAACATTAATGCCGAAGTACTTTATGTTACAGATATAAACGAAATGATAGAAGCTGGAATTATGATGACTCCAGGTTTATCAGTTAATGGAGTTGTAAAATCTATTGGAATAATTCCAAAAGAAGAACAAATGCTAAAATGGTTTGCGGAATGAAAATTATGAAAAATTTTATCGTAATTATTTTAATCTCTTTTACAACAATTTTGGGTCAAAATATAAAAAAAGGGGAAATCGTGGATTTTGCAGATTATTTGCGAAACTTCAATTATCAAGAAAGAAAGGATATGAAAATAGATGTTGAGCAGTTACTTGCTTTGCTAATTGAAGAAAAAGCTGAGTTAATTGATATCCGATTTACTGAGGAAGTTGAAACTTGGGGAGTAAGTTTTTCAAAAAATATTCCTCTAAACGAACTTCCTAACAGACTTTCAGAATTGGATAAAAATAAAATTATTGTTACGGTTTGTCCTCACATGGATAGAGCTTCAATTGCAAGGCAATATTTAACGTTAAACGGATTTGAAAGCAAATATCTAACAATTGGTCTGCTTGGTTTGGTTGAATATTTAAGAGGTGATAAAGCAAAAGATTTTGTTAAAAAATTAAAAAAGTAGTACCAAATAAAATATCACAAAAAAAATGGAAAAATTATGAAAAATCTTATTACAAAATTCATTGTGCTTCTACTCGTATTTTCAACTTCATGTATTGCACAAAATGCAGATGACGAAAATAGTACAATTAAAAAGTTAACTACGAAAGCAAAAGTAACATTTGTTGAGTTAGGCTCAGTAAATTGTATTCCTTGCGTAAAGATGCAACCAGTTATGAAAGCAATTGAAGAAAAATATGGTGAACAAATTGATGTAGTATTTTATGATGTTTGGAAACCCGAACAAAAAATGTATGCTCAAAAATATGGTATTAAACTAATTCCAACCCAAGTATTTTTGGATGAAAGCGGCAAAGAATTCCATCGTCACGAAGGATTTTATCCCGAAATTGAAATTGACAAAATTCTGAAAACCAAAGGATTGAAGGCAAAGGATTAAAATGATAGAAAGTTTATTTAATACACTTTACGATGCAATGTTAGGTGCAACTTGGATTGCACTTCTTGCTTCATTTGTTTGGGGAATATTATCAATACTCCTTTCACCTTGTCATCTATCAAGTATTCCACTTGTGGTTGGATTTATAAGTACACAAGGGAAAATATCGGTAGGCAGGACTTTTAAAATATCGCTAGTTTTTTCTATCGGTATTTTAATTACAATTGCATTAATTGGTGTTATAACCGCATCGTTAGGCAGATTGATGGGAGATGTAGGCGTTTACGGTAACTACTTTGTAGCTGCTATATTTTTTGTTGTAGGATTATATTTGCTCGACATAATCAAAATTGATTGGAATAGTGCGGGATTAAAGCAAACCAAAGCAAAGGGTTTACTTGCAGCTTTAATACTAGGTTTACTTTTTGGTATTGCACTTGGTCCTTGCACGTTTGCATACATGGCACCAGTTCTTGGAGTTGTATTTCAAACAGCTCAAACCAATTATTTTCTAGCAATTATATTTTTGTTGGCTTTCGGCATTGGGCATTGTACCGTTATTGTTGGTGCTGGAACACTTGCTGGCAAAGTTCAAAAATATTTGAATTGGAGTGAAGAATCAAAAGTAATCTTGTGGATTAAACGCGTTTGTGGAATTTTAGTAATTCTTGGTGGAATCTATTTGTTAACAAACTTTTAAAAATTTTAGGAAAACGTAAATGACTATATATGAACCAGTAAAAAACGAAATTTTAAAGCTATTGAAAACAAGTTATACAATTAGCGAAGAAAGGAAAAATTTGTTAAATAACTTTGCTGAGTATATTTCCAAAAAAATAAATAATGGAACGGTTGTAAATCTTATTTTTATTTGTACTCATAATTCAAGACGAAGTACAATGAGTCAAATTTGGGCTCAAACTGCGGCGGAGTATTTTAACATTCCAAACATAAATTGTTTTTCTGGTGGAACGGAAGCTACTGCATTTAATCCAAGAGCCGTAAAAGCTGTCCAAAATTTTGGTTTTAAAGTTGAACAAAAAGATGAGTCGGAAAATCCAATTTATCTAGTCCATTTTTCGGATGAAAATGAACCAATTAAATGTTTTTCAAAAGTTTATAGTGATAAATTTAACCCTCAAAATAATTTTGCTGCAATTATGACTTGCTCAGATGCGGACGCAAATTGTCCATTAGTTTTAGGTGCAGAAGCAAGATTTCCTGTTAAATATAACGATCCAAAAGAATATGATGATACTGATTTTGAAACGCAAAAATATTCTGAAAGATTTGAACAAATTGGAATAGAAATGCTTTATACATTTAGTAGGATTAAGCAGTGAATCAATTTGAAGATTCGTTTATAAACATAAACAGTGTAAAAATTTTAGATTCTTTAGCAGAGGGAATTTATGTAATTGATAAAGAGTTTAAAATTAGGTTTGTTAATAAAGCCGCATATCAAATAACTAATAAAAAGCCAACAGATGTTATAGGTCAAATATGTCGTAGTCTTTGTAAATCGGATAGATGCGAAATTGGCTGTCCTGTTACAGAGGTTTTACAAACAGGAAAAAATGTTATTGATATGGAATCGACTTTGCAAGACAATAACGGAAATCTTATACCAGTACTGTTAAATGCCTCTATTCTAAATGATGTTGATGGTGACACTCTTGGGGGAATAATAAGTTTTAAAAAGAACAGAAAGAGTATTTTTTCTGGTTATAATAGCAAAGAAAATATGTATTATGGAATAATTGGAAAATCTAAAAAGATGGTGGCTCTTTTTAATGTGATTAGTGAAATATCCTACAGTTTTGCCACAGTTTTAATTACAGGTGAAACTGGAGTAGGAAAAGAGCTTATTGCAAATGCTGTAAAAGAAACTAGCAGCAGAAATAAGGCACCATTTGTAAAAGTAAATTGTGCTGCGCTTCCACCAACTTTATTGGCTAGCGAATTATTTGGGCATGTAAAAGGTGCTTTTACAGATGCAAAGAATGATAGAATTGGTAGATTTGAATTTGCTGATGGTGGAACAATATTTTTAGACGAAATTGCAGAAATTCCAATAGCAATGCAAGCACAATTATTACGAGTTATTCAAGACGGAACTTTTGAAAGATTAGGAGATAGTAAAACAAGAAAAACAGATATAAGAATTATTGCTGCAACAAATAAAAATTTGCTAGATGAAATTTCAAAAAATATGTTTAGAGAAGATTTATTTTATCGTTTAAATGTAGTTCCATTATTTGTTCCATCACTCCGTGAGCGCAAAGAAGATATTATATATTTAACGAAATATTTTATTGAAAAGTTTAATGAGAAATATGGTAAAAATATTGAATATGCCGATAATGATACTATGGATATTTTAATGAATTACGATTGGCCAGGAAATATTAGGGAATTAGAGAACTGTATTGAATATTCTATTATTAGATCTAAACGGGCAGATTATATTTGTTCTTGTTCTTTACCATCTAGCTTAAGAAAGAAAGACCATTGTAATCAGAACCTTTCACTTAAAGAAATTGAATTAAACGAGAAAACCGAAACAATTCTTGCTTTACTAAGGCAGAACAATTGGAATAAATCTAAAGTAGCAGAAATTCTTGGCATTAATAGAAGCACTATCCACAGAAAACTAAAAAAAATATAGCAACTTGATAAATTAACTGTTGCAATTTGACGCATCTTTAAACCTATAATTTCCTTTTAACCTTTTATTTGTTGCAAAGTGTTGCAATTATAAAATATATACCTATCTTTTTAACTCTAAATCGAAATAAATATTCTGGTATAAAAGTTGACTACTTGCGAGTATGAACGAAATGCTTGCAAATCAATATTTTATTTCTGAACGCTACCAAGAAGCTTCCTACCAATATGGTGAAGTATTAAAAAAACATCCAGAAAACTATTTAGTAAAAAAGAAATTAGTGTTATGCTACATCAAAACAGGTGAAATAGATAATGCATTAAAGTTATTTACAGAACTTACTAAATCAAATGTTAACATAATCTTCAAGAATGAAATAAGTATCTATCCTCAAATATGTAAAGATATGATTTATGAAATTGAAAATTTTAACTCAAATTTTACTCAAAAAGAAAAATATTTAATTCTTGGAATATTATATATGTATTGTGACTTTAAAATTGCAGAAGAACATTTCCAAAAACTACAAAAAATGATTCCTTACAATGACAATTTATTCACAACTATAAAAACTATTAATCATTTTATTACTAAAAAAAAGGAACATGAAGATGGAAAAGAAACTTTATTCACGTAAAGACTTTTTAACAAACACTACAAAGTATGTTGCTGGTGCTGCTATTGGGGTTGTTGGACTAAGTACAATTGGAGGAGAAAAAATATTTGGTAATGTAAAAGAATATACTTGGCCTTACCCATACACAGCTCTCGACCCAGAAGTAGCTCGATTAAAAGCTCATACTCTTTATTGGAATGGTATGGATTGTGGAGCAGGAGTTTTGGGTGGAATTACAGAATGTTTGAAGGATGCCATTGGTGACCCTTGGAATAATTTCCCAATTGAGATTTTGCTGTTTGGACGTGGTGGTGGCGTGAGCTGGGGTTCGCTATGTGGAGCATTAAATGGTGCAGGCGCAATTGTGAGTTTAGTTGTTGAAAAAGATCCTTCTGTTGCATTAATTAACGAAATTTGGGGCTGGTACACAACAGAAAATTTACCAACTGATGCCGCAAATAACGCAACTTACACAGAAATTAAATATTCAGGTGCTTTACCTCAAAATATTGCTGGCTCTCCACTTTGTCATCAATCTGTTAGTCAATGGTGTAATATTGCCAATAAAAAAGTTGCTGATATTGAGAGAAAAGAAAGATGTGCTCGTTTAGCCGGAGATATTGCTGCAAAGACAGTGCAAGTATTAAATGCATATTTTGCAAGTACATTTGTTGGAACTTTTTCTGATCCATCAGAAAATGCTACTTGTTTAACTTGCCATGGTGGTGCTGTGCTTGGTAACGTAATGACACATATGGAATGTGCGTCATGCCATAATGACTCACCAGTTCATAATGGAATATATGTTGGCGCTGAGCCAATTTCGGATTCAACTCCTAAAAACTATAAATTAGAAAACGCTTATCCAAATCCATTTAATCCCGAAACAACAATTCGATTTTCTCTTCCAAAAGCTGAAAAAGTAAGACTTGAGATATTTGATATTCGTGGCAGACTTGTTCACTCAATCATTGATTCAGATTATATGCCAGCTGGAACATATGAATCGAAGTGGAACGCGACTGATAATATAGGAGCAAAAGTTAGTAGTGGAATTTATATTGCTCGTATTACAACAGGCAATTTCATCCAATCAATAAAACTCAACCTTCTTAAATAGTAAAAATAATTTAGGAAAATTTAAAATTAAAAAGCCTACAAAAATAATTTTGTAGGCTTTTTTTATACACCATAAAATGGAATAAAATTTATTGGTCCAAGTAGAAGTTAAAATAAAAATCAAACGACAAAAGGTAAATTCCAAACAAATAACCAAAACTATGTACTTGCAGTCCATAGTTTTGGTTTAGTAAATATCAGTTCCATTGTTAATTGGCATTTCTAATTTTCGTTATTTATCCAGCATTTTTTTCGCTTAGTATAATTATCAAAAACCCAATTTTAGCCTTTTACCATTGAGCAACCGTTAGTTTTACAGTTGTCGTCACATTTATGCATCATTGCTTTTTTTTCAATAGTTTTAGCTTCTTTCATTTTCACAGCTGTACAACCAGCAGTTTTGCATTCGTCAGTGCAAACATGTTTTGCAACATCTGCACATGCTTTTGCTTTTTTAGCTTTTACAACATCACAGCCAGCAGTTTTACATTCGTCAGTACAAACATGTTTTGCAACATCTGCACATGCTTTTGCTTCTTTAGCTTTTACAACATCACAGCCTGCAGTTTTACATTCGTCAGTGCAAACATGTTTTGGCGCTTTATCAGAGCAACATGCTTTTGCTTTTTCAGTGCTTGGTTTTTCTTGTGCAAATAGTGATGTTGACAGAATTAATGTAAATCCTATAACAAACATTCCTTTTATTAAATTTGTAGCTTTCATTGTTTCTCCTTTTTTATGATTAATTAAGTGTCTGTCAAAAAATAATAATGTTGTCTAATTCTTGTTGTCGTATAACGGACAATAATGAAAAATATGTAATGTTATAAAATTAAGTTTCACTAAACAAGACAGATTAACTTATTAAAATATAACACTAGTATAATTAAAAAAAACAAAATAAAATCCTTTCTTTTAATAATATTGAGGTAACCAATTATTATTAAATTATTTTTCGCACTTACTAATTCAATTTTAGTTAAGGTCAAATTGTATCGGCAAAAAAAATAACGGAATTCCTGAAATCTCAAAATATTCGGTTTTCAAATAATATTGTGTTGGATTATCTAAATTATCTTTGCGATGCTTATTTTATTATTAAAGTAAAACGAACGGATATCAAAGGAAAGCGTATTCTTGAAATAGGAGAAAAATATTATCTAGAGGATACAGGGTTACGACATGCTCTCACAGGTTATAAACAAAATGATATAAGTCAATTACTTGAAAATATTGTTCTATTACATTTATTAATAAATGATTACGAAGTTACTGTTGGAAAACTTGATGATAAAGAGATTGATTTTATTTGCGATAAATTAGATGATAGAATCTATATTCAAGTAACACTCTCTTTAGCAAGTGAAGAAGTTAAAAAACGTGAATATGGTAACTTAGTTGCCATAAAGGACAATTACAAAAAAATTGTTATTACTGCTGATGAATATAAAGCCGATTCAATTGAAGGAATTGAGACTATAAATATTCGTGATTTTTTACTGAATTTTAGCTAATCTTTATTTACTAAAACTAAAAAATGATTTTGATGAGGTAAAGTATTAAATGAACCATTTCACAATAATTGGTGCTGGCATTGTTGGTCTAGCAACTGCATTAAAGCTGAACGAAAATCTCTCCAAAAGGGATGCATTTGGCACCGAAGCTAAAATTACAATTCTTGAAAAAGAAAATGGTGTGTCAAAGCATCAGACTGGTAATAACAGCGGTGTAATTCATTCTGGAATTTATTATAAACCTGGAAGTTTAAAGGCATTGAATTGCATAAATGGTTATAAGATGCTTATAAAATTCTGTGACGAAAATAATATTAAATACAATCTTTGCGGAAAAGTTGTTGTTGCAACGGATGAATGTGAAATTGAATATCTCAAAACTCTTTATGAACGAGGAGTAGAAAATGGTTTGGAAAATCTGAAAATGTTAAGTGAACAAGAGTTAAAACAAATTGAACCAAATGTAAAAGGCATTGCGGGCATTTACGTTCCACAGACTGGAATTATTGATTATAAAATTGTTTCAGAAAAAATGAAAGAAATTCTAATTTCAAAAGGTGTTGAAATTAAATTTAATGAAGAAGTAATTGGAATTGAACAGCATAATTCTCACCAACTTATCAGAACAAAATCAAATAAATACGAAACGGATTTTATAATCAGCTGCGCTGGTTTGCAGTCGGATAGAGTTGCTTCACTTACTGAAAATAATTTAAATGTGCGCATTATTCCTTTTCGTGGGGAGTACTATAAGTTAAAAGACTCTGCAAAGCATTTAGTGAAAACTTTAATTTATCCAGTTCCAGATCCAAATTTTCCATTTCTTGGAGTTCATTTTACCAATTTAATTGATGGTGGTGTGGAAGCTGGTCCAAATGCAGTATTTTCATTTAAAAGAGAAGGTTACACAAGAACTAGCTTCAATTTTAACGATACATTTCAATCATTAACTTGGCCTGGATTTTTACTAGTCGCAAAAAAATATTGGCGAACTGGAATGGGCGAGTTTTATAGGTCATTTAGAAAAAAAGCATTTGTGCAAGCACTTCAAAAGTTAATTCCTCAAATAACAGAATCTGATTTAGCAAAAGGCGGAGCCGGAGTTCGCGCTCAAGCATGCGAAAAAAACGGGGGATTAGTTGATGATTTCTATCTAATTGAGAGGGAAAAAGTTATTCATGTTTTAAATGCTCCATCTCCAGCAGCTACAGCCTCGTTAGCAATTGGAGATTATATTGCCAACAGAGTTATTAAAAAATAATGTGACATATTTCTGCACAAAGATTGTCATAAAAAAATAAACCTATTCCCGAATAAATTGTATATTTGCAAGATATTTTAAAGTTATTCAGGCAGCCATTTTGAGCAAAAAACTCGAAACATTTTTAATCTTATTCGCAGATTTTATTACAATTAATCTGGCGGGGTTTTTCTATTTCTATTTTAGAGTTGAATCAGGAATGTTTGTTTTATTAACTGAACCTGCTTTAATTTTATTTATGATTGCTGTTTTCCTTTATTGGCTTTTAATTTTCACTTTTGTGGGTATGTATAGAAGATGGTTTGCTTCTTCGCGATTTGATGAAATGACAACTCTTTTTAAAGCTACATTTGTTGGAATATTTATCCTTTTCTTTTTGATACTTTATGATGATGCAATTCATAATGTTGTGTCAACTAGTCGATTTTTAATTTTAATTTATTGGTTGCTTTTATTATCATTTGTTGGTGCTGGGCGCATTATTTTAAGAAGTATTCAACGAAGATTGCTTATAAAGGGAATAGGAAGAAAAAATGCTTTGATTGTTGGTTACAATAAAAAAGCTTTTGATATGCATAATACAATTGATACATATAAAGGTTTAGGGCTTGATGTAATTGCATTTTTAGCCGTAAATGAGGAAAATGTTGGTAAAAATCATAATAATATAAAAGTTGTTGATACAGTTCACAATATTAAAAGTGTAATTGAAAAACGCAATATTTCCGAAATAATACTTGCACTTGAAAAGCACGAAGGCGATATAATGCTAGAAGTTGTGGCAGCTTGCGATTCTAATAGTGTATCTATAAAAATAATTCCAGACTTGTATGAAATTATTAGTGGGCAAGCCCGTACTTCGCAACTTTATGGAGCACCGCTTATTAGTATTTCATCTCAACTAATGCCAGAGTGGGAGAAGAAAATTAAAAGACTTATGGATATAGTAATTTCAATTTTAATATTAGTATTTTCGCTTCCAATAATGATTGTTACAGCTGTTGGAATTAAAATTGAAAGTAAGGGACCAATATTTTATAGGCAAGAAAGATCTGGCTTAAACGGGAAAGTATTCAAAATGATAAAATTTCGTTCAATGAGAAGTGATGCTGAAAAACTATCGGGACCCGTTTGGTCAACAAAGGATGACCCACGAATAACAAAAATTGGAAAGTTTATTAGAAAAGTTCGCATTGATGAAATTCCACAAATGATAAATGTTTTAAGCGGTGCAATGAGCCTTGTTGGTCCTCGTCCAGAAAGACCATTTTTTGTAGAAAAATTATCTGAAGAGATTCCTTTTTACAAGAGAAGACTAAAAGTGCGCCCAGGAGTTACTGGCTGGGCTCAAGTGAAACATAAGTATGATGAAAATGTAGAAGATGTTAAAGAAAAATTAAGGTACGATCTTTTCTATATAGAAAATATGAGTTTAAGCAACGATTTTAAAATTTTATTAAGAACGGTTTTTGTTGTTCTTTTTGGACAAGGACATTTTAACTAACCCGCACGGAATATTTAGAGTATGAAAAAAGCAATAGTTGTAATTCCAACTTATAATGAGCGTGAAAACATTGAAAAAATGATTCATAGATTAATTGAACTTTATCCCGAAATTCATATTTTGGTGGTTGATGATAATTCTCCAGACGGAACGGGCGAATTTGTTAAAGCCAAATCAATAGATGATAACAGAATTCACGTTCTTCAACGAGCTGGTAAAATGGGTTTAGGAACGGCATATGTTGCTGGTTTTAAATATACACTTGAAAGAGACTATGAATATATTATTCAAATGGATGCTGATTTTTCACATGATCCCAAAGAGGTTAGAAGTTTATTAAAGGCAATTGAAGAAAATGATTTGGTTATTGGAAGTAGATATATTCAAGGTGTTAATGTTATTAACTGGCCAATGTCACGATTATTGTTGAGTTATTTTGCCTCCATTTATACACGTGTTATTACTGGAATGCCAGTAATGGATGCAACAGGAGGTTTTAAGTGTTTCAGAAGAAAGGTTTTGGAAAGCATAAATTTAGATAAAGTAAAATCAAACGGATATTCCTTTCAAATAGAGATGAATTTTAAAACTTATAAAAAAGGATTTAGAATAAAAGAAATTCCAATTGTTTTTACAGATAGAGTAGAAGGAACTTCCAAAATGTCTAAAAAAATAGTTCACGAAGCTGTAACAATGGTGTGGAAATTAAGATTCAGATCGATAGTTGGCAAACTTTAGTTTCACTAATAATATATTTAATTCTCTAAACAGAACTTATAATTAATGATTGATATATCAATAATAATAGTTAACTACAACGTAAAGGAATTTGTTAAAAATCTTCTTTACTCACTTCAAAAAGCTTTGGATAATTTTACATCTGAAATTATTATTGTTGATAATGCTTCGTCTGATGGTAGTGTTCCTGATATTAAAGAGAAGTTTGATTATGTAAATGTTATTGCAAACAAAGAAAATATTGGTTTCGGTAAAGCAAATAATCAAGGGCTTCAAATAGCAAAGGGAAAGTATATAGTTCTTCTCAATCCAGATACAATTGTTAGAGAGGATACGTTCACTAAACTAATTGAATTTATGAAAGCTACTCCAAATGCTGGAATGGTAACTTGCAAAGTGTTAAATCCAGATGGTTCTTTACAATTAGCTTGTCGTAGAAGTTTCCCAGGTCCATGGGTTTCTTTTACAAAAATCATAGGTCTTAGCAAGCTATTTCCGAAAAGTAAATTATTTGCAAAGTACAATCTTACCTATCTTGATGAAAATAAAATAAACGAAGTAGATGCTGTCTCAGGCTCATTCATGGTTTTTACAAAAGAAGTTTACGAAAAAGTTGGTGGATTTGACCCACAATTTTTTATGTATGGTGAAGATTTAGATTTGTGCTACCGAGTTCAACAAGCTGGATATAAAGTATTTTACGTTCCAGAAACAGAAATAATTCATTACAAAGGTGAAAGTACAAAGCGCAGTAGTATTGACGAAGGAAAAATATTTTATAATGCAATGCATCTGTTCGTAAAAAAACATTTGTCTTCTTCATTTTTGGTAGAGATAATTTTACGATCTGCAATAATTGCAAGGCGATTTATTGCTTTTGTCAATTCGTATAAAACATCATTAATTTCAGGTATAATTGACTTTTCATTATTCACTTCTGCTTATTATCTTGCGGAGAAATTTTATAGACCTGGAAATTGGAGCGGTTTCCCAGAAGAAGTTAAGCCTTGGATTTTCTTTTTCCCAGCATTGTTGCAATTAATAATTTCATCATTTGGTGGCACTTACAAACGAAACGCAATATCTGTTTTACGAGCAGTTCTTTTGCTTATTGTAGGATTTATATTTTCATCTGCCCTTACATATTTCTTAAAACAATATGCATTTAGTAGAGCAGTGTTACTTATTACATACATAATGGCTGGAAGTGCTTATGTTGTTTGGCGTTTTATAGCAAAAATTGTTTTGAAAATAGGAATTGCTGATTCTGTTAAAAACACAAAAACCCTAATTGTTGGGAGTGAAAATTATTGCATCGAATTATCAAAAAAACTGGACAAAAGTATAACTGATATATACACTGTTGTTGGCTTTATAAGTGAAACTGCAAGTGGAATTGGAAAAACTTTTGGCAATTATTCCGTTCTTGGAAGTCTCGAAAATATTGTAAAAGTTATTAAAGAAGAAAAAATAAATAAGGTAATATTTGCATCGCACGAAATATCCTTTGAAAAAATGTTTAAAATTGTTTCTCAAAGTGATAATGTAAATGTGGAATTTCTTGTAGCGGGAACAGAACTTGATTACCTTGTTGGAAAATCATCTGTTACAATGCTAGAAAATATTCCATTGCTTAAAGTGCATTATAACATTTCAGAGGCATCGCATAAAATTCTTAAGTCAATTTTTGATATAAGTTTTGCGCTTCTGCTTCTTTTAGTATTTCCATTTGCATTTATATATTCGTTGTTCCAAGAAAAAAAAGGGTGTTTTGTTACATTTATTTTACAGGCACCCTTCGTTTTAACTAGAAAAAAAAGTTTTGTGGGACCGAAAAATACTAGTAATTCGCAGCTTTATCTTGGTAAACAAGGATTAACTGGACTCTGGTTCTTTGAAAAATCTAATTTGTCAGACAAGAGTGCTTTTAACAAACTGGATGTTTATTACGCCAAGAATCAAAATATTTGGTTAGATTTGGAAATACTAGGAAAAAGTTTTAGCAAGATGTTTTTCGATAAAGAAAAATAGAATTTGGAGAAATTATGGCATTTACAGCTTTAGAATTTGAGAAACCTATTATTGCTCTCGAAAAAAAAATTGAAGAGATGAAGGAATACGAGGAAAATCTCGATATAAAGGAAGAAATACAAAAACTGGAAGAAAAAGTAATTCTTCTTAAAAAAAGTGTATTTAATAATTTAACAAGATGGCAAAGAGTTCAGTTGGCTCGCCATCCAGAAAGACCTTACACACTTGATTATATTTACTTGATGACAGACGATTTTGTTGAACTACATGGCGATAGATTATACCGCGATGATAAAGCTATTGTTGGTGGATTTGCGAAAATTGATGATCAAAAAGTTATGATTATTGGACATCAAAAAGGTCGTGATACAAAATCGAATGTTTATAGAAATTTTGGAATGGCAAATCCTGAAGGATATCGCAAAGCTCTTCGATTGATGAAAATGGCAGAAAAATTTAATACACCAATTATAACTTTAATTGATACTCCTGGTGCTTATCCAGGATTAGAAGCTGAGCAAAATGGACAAGCTGAAGCAATTGCAAGAAATTTACTTGAAATGAGCAGATTAAAAGTACCAGTAATTGTCGTAATTATTGGTGAAGGTGCAAGTGGTGGAGCTCTGGGAATTGGAGTTGGCGATAGAATTATAATGCTGGAAAATACTTGGTATTCAGTTATTAGTCCAGAATCTTGTTCCTCGATACTTTGGAGAACTTGGGAATATAAAGAACAAGCTGCCGAAGCACTTAAATTAACAGCAAAAGATTTGCTAGAACAAAAAATAATTGATAGAATTGTACCAGAACCACTTGGCGGAGCTCACAAAGATCATAAGCTAATGGCAGTTACTTTAAAAGCTGTTTTAGTTGAAGAACTAGAAATTCTGTTAAAAATAAAACCAGATAAATTAGTTAACAATCGTCTTGAAAAATTTGGTAAAATGGGAGTATATGTAGAGTAGGACGTAAATTAAATGGAATCCTTTGCTATTTATTTAGCAGATATATTCCTTTGACTACTCACATTAAATTTGATTAATATGGCAAAATTCACTTCGCAAATAAGAGTAAGATATGCAGATACTGACAAGATGCAGTTTGTATATAATGGAAAATATCTAGAATATTTTGAAGTTGGAAGAACTGAGCTTTTACGAAATATTGGCTTACCCTATTCTGAACTTGAAAAAGCTGGTTTTCAGCTTCCATTAATTGAAGCAAGTCTTAAATACAAAAAGCCAGCAGTTTACGATGATTTGCTCGATATTGAAGCAAATGTTTCAGCTCCATATTCGGCAAAAGTACATATTGAATATAAAATAACAAATCATGAAACTGGCTATTTAATTTGTGAGGGTTTTACTTCACATATGTTTATTCATGCCGATAGTAAAAAACCAACTCGTCCACCAAAAGTTTATGTTGAAAAATTAGCAAAATATTTCCCTGCCAAATAAGGGAAATTCCTTAAAAATCAATCTTTTTCTAGCACAGTAAAACCATATTATTATTTTTAATTGATGCAATTTTTTTATAATCTATTAATTCCTTAATTTCAGCAACTGTTTTCCACAAAATATAAATCAAAATAATGCTAAAAAAACTTAAAGAACTCTCAAAAGATACCGCTGTTTATGGTGTTAGCACAATGATTGGTCGGTTTTTGGGTTTTTTACTTTTCCCGATTTATACAAACGTTTTTAGTCCAACGGAATATGGGCATTTTACAGTTGTTTATGCATATTTAGCCTTCCTAAATGTTGTTTATATCTACGGAATGGATGCGGCATTTATGAAATATACTTCACTTGCAACCGCGGATGAAAAAAAAGCGACTTTTTCGACTCCATATCTGTTTGTAGCAACAACAACAGTTATTTTCTCAATCATTTTTTACCTATTCCTTCATCCAATAAGTGAGGGAATAAATCTTCCTATTCAATACTCATATCTTTTAATATATGTGATATTTATTCTGCTTTTTGATACTTTATCTTTAATTCCATTTAATAGTTTACGTTTGGAAAGAAAAACTCAAAAATTTACACTTATTAAAATCACAAATATTATTATAAACCTTGCACTTAATGTAGTTCTTATTCTGGGTTATGGATTTGGAATTGAGTCGATATTCATAAGTAATCTTGTTGCGTCAATATTTTCATTTGTTGTATTATTGCCAGAGATATCCCAAAAACTAAGTTTCAGTATCAATTTTATAGTTCTAAAAAAAATGCTAAAGTTTGGAATTCCATATTTAGCAGCAGCTTTTACATCAATGATAGTTCAAGTAATTGATGTTCCAATAGTTGAAAAACTTACCAATACAGCAACTTTGGGTATTTACAGAGCTAATTATAGACTTGGAATTTTCATGATGCTATTTGTGCAAATGTTTAATTATGCATGGCAACCTTTCTTTTTAACAAATGCAAAAGAAGAAAATGCAAAAGAGATTTTTTCAAAAGTATTTACTCTTTTCTTAATTGCCTCAGCAATTATTTGGGCATTTTTAAGTCTATTTGTGGAAAATATTGTTCAAATAGAAATTGCTGGAAGAACATTACTAGGAAGAGAATTTTTATCAGGACTTCCAATTATTCCAATAATATTGCTTGCTTACCTTTTTAATGGATTATATATGAATTTCACTGCAGGAATTTATATTGAAGAAAAAACAAAATATTTCCCAATTGTTACTATTTCTGGTGCTTTAGTAAATGTAATTGTTAATTTTACATTAATTCCAATACTTGGAATAATGGGTGCAGCTTGGGCAACACTTGCAAGTTATATAGTAATGGCAGTTGGATTATTTATAGTTTCCCAAAAATTTTATAAAATTGATTATGAATACATTAAAATTTTAAAAATATTTTTAATTATTGCTATTACCTCAGCTATTTATTATTTCTATAAAGAAGTAATGAATTTAGAAATAAAGATACTAGTTTTCATCATGTTTCTAATTGAACTTTTTGTTTTAAGAGTAATTAAAAAAGATGAGATTTTAAGAACGTTAAAATCATTTAAGAAAATAAAAGTTTAAAAAATTTGTGCATTCTCGACGAGACTGTTAGAAAAAAAACAGCCACAAGGACACAAATTCACGAAGGGAAAAGGAAATAAAACATTTTGTGTCTTAGAGCCTTTGTGGTGAAGCTCTTTGGAATGACAAAATATAGCCACATAAAATTAGAATATTTAGAATACGGTGATGCAAATGGGATTTTCTCCACTTTCAAAAAGAGAAGAAGAAATAGCAAAGTTAATTGTTAACTCTGCATACACAGTTCATAAAAATCTTGGACCTGGATTATTAGAAAGAGTTTATGAAGTTTGTTTTTGTCATGAACTTAACAAAAGGGGATTAAAATGTAAAAGACAAATTGATGTTCCTATTGAGTATGATGGAATAAAATTTGATGAAGGATTTAGATTAGATGTATTAGTTGAAGATTCAATTATTTGTGAGCTTAAAGCAGTTGAGAATCCAAATCCTGTATGGATATCTCAATTACTAAGTCACTTAAAGTTAACAAAGAACAGGTTAGGTTTTCTAATAAACTTTAATGTACCAATTATTAAGAATGGAATTAAAAGGCTAATAATATAAATCTTTTGTGACTTAGTGCCTTCGTGACAAGGTTTTAACTAATAATAAAAAATGGAGTATCATGAATATAGTAAAATTAAACATAAAAAGAATTTCAGATGAATTTGGTGATATTGCACTTCCACATTATGCGACAGAGGGAAGTTCTGGTATGGATGTTCGCGCGGCAATTAAGGATGAAGTGGTTATTAATTCTGGTGAAGTAAAATTAGTTCCAACAAATCTAATATTTGAAATTCCAGAAGGTTACGAAATTCAAGTGCGACCAAGAAGTGGATTGGCATTGAAACATGGAATTGGATTACTAAATTCACCTGGAACAATAGATTCTGATTACAGAGGTGAAGTTGGAATTATAATGTATAACATTGGCAAAGAAAAGTTTTCAATTAAACGCGGTGATAGAATTGCACAGCTTGTTCTCACAGAATTTTCTAAAGCCGAAGTAATAGAAGTAGGAAATATTTCAGAAAGCCAACGAGGTGAAGGTGGCTTTGGACATACTGGCAAAGCATAAAACGAACAGTAGCACAGATTAGTAATCTGTGTTTACAAATTTGATTCACAAAGATTACATATTTGAGCTCTAAAAATCAATTTAACAAAGTAAAAAATAAATAAAGATTAGGAATTTAAAAGAATTATGAGTGATTTCGTTCATTTACATAATCATACACACTACAGTTTACAAGATGCTGCATGCACGGTTGATACACTTATTGCCGCTGCAGTTGAGCATAAACAAACAGCATTAGCACTTACAGATCACGGAGTAATGTATGGTGTTTCTGAGTTTTATAAAAAAGCAAAAAAAGCTGGAATAAAACCTATCATTGGCTCTGAAATATATATAGTTTCGGAAGGTTCTCGGTTTTCCAGAGGTGAAAAAAACGAAAGTCTAAAAAAAACAAAGCATTATAGACATTTAATTTTACTTGCAAAGAATAATATAGGTTATAAAAATTTAACTAAGCTTGTATCAATTGGTTTTACAGAAGGGTTTTACTATAAACCCAGAATTGATATGGAAGTGCTAAAAAAATATAAAGAAGGTTTAATTGTAACCACTGCATGTCTTGGTGGAATTGTTGCCGCGCCATTTCGTGAAGGAAATCATGACAAGGCTAGAGAAATTGCATTAGAGTTTAAGGAATTATTTGGAGATGACTTTTATCTTGAAATTCAAGAGCATTGGATGGATGGAGATGAGGTTTTTAGAAATGAAATTCCAAAACTTGCAAAAGAGCTTAATATAAAATTAGTAGCTACAAACGATATTCATTACGTTAAAAAAGAACATGCAATTGCTCATAACATTCTGCTTTTAATGTCGGATAAAACTGGGGACAAAGATTACAAAGAGCTACGATATAGAACTGATGAAATATATTTCAAATCAAGCGAAGAAATGAAAGCCCTTTTTCCAAAGTATCCGGAAGCAATTTCTAACACAATTGAAATTGCTAATAAGATTGAAGATAATATTCAGTTTGGTGGATTACACTTTCCTGATTTTCCAATTCCCAAAGATTCAACAGCAAAAAATCTTTCTGATTATTTGGAAGTGCTAGCAAAGGCTGGATTAGAAAAACGATATGCAGGCAAAGAGATAACCAAGGAAGTTTGGGATAGATTTAATTTTGAAATTAAAGTAATTAATGACATGGGTTATCCAGGTTACTTTTTAATTACATCCGATTTTATTAATGCAGCAAAAGATATGGGAATTCCAGTTGGTCCCGGACGAGGCAGTGCTGCCGGTAGTTTAGTAGCCTACGCTTTGCGAATTACAAATGTTAATCCTCTCGATTACGATTTGCTTTTTGAACGTTTCCTAAATCCTGCTAGACAATCAATGCCCGATATTGATATTGATTTTTCTGACGATCAACGTGGTGAAGTAATTGAATATGTAAAGAAAAAGTATGGTGAAGATTCTGTGTGTCAGATAGTTACTTTTAATAGGCTTTCATCCAAAGCGGTTTTAAAGGATGTTGCTCGCGTATTAAAAATATCGATACCAACCGTTACTAGTATTACAAAATTCATCCCTTCAAAATTTGGTAAAGTATATTCAATTGAAGAATCACTTGCAAAAGTTGCAGAGCTTAAATGGGTGAAAAATTCCTCCGATCCGCAAATTAAAGATTTAATTAAGTACGCAAAAGTTTTAGAGGGAATGAATAGAAATAACTCAAAGCACGCAGCAGGAGTTGTAATTGCTCCAGGACCAGTTAGCGATTATGTTGCATTGGCAACGGCTGGTACTTCTAGAGATTTAGTTACCCAGTTTAATATGAAGGAGCTTGAAGCTAGTGCTGGTCTTCTTAAAATGGATTTCCTTGGTTTGCGAACACTTTCAATTATTCGCGATGCTATAAAATTAATTGAGAAAAATAGAGGAATAAAAATAGTTGCTGATGACATTCCCATTGATGATGAAAAAACATATGAACTTTTTGCAAAGGGACAAACCACTGGTGTTTTTCAGTTTGAATCAGGAGCAATGCGCGAGCATTTAAAAAACCTTAAGCCTACAAGCATAAAAGATTTAGCTGCAATGAATGCCCTTTACCGCCCTGGGCCAATGGAGTTTATAGAAACTTTTATTAAACGCAAACAAGGTAAAGAAGAAGTAAAATACGATCATCCAATATTGGAGCCTATCTTAGGTGAAACTTACGGAATTATTGTTTATCAAGAACAAGTTATAAAATTAGCAAATCAAGTTGCAGGCATGAGTTTAGCTGATGCTGATATTCTAAGGCGTGCAATGGGTAAAAAAGATTTAGCCGCTATGAAAGAACAGCGCGAATGGTTTGTTAAAGGTGCCAAAGAAACAAATAATATTTCCGCAAAAATTGCCACTGAAATATTTGATAATATTGACAAGTTCGCTAACTATGGTTTTAATAAAAGTCATGCTGTTGCTTATGGTTATGTTGCTTATCAAACTGCATTTCTGAAAGCAAATTATCTCCCAGAATTTTTAGCTTCTAACCTAACTCACGAATTTGGAAACTCTGCTAAAGTTTCAATGTTTTTGGAAGAATGTCGTAAGATGAAAATACAAGTCCTTCCACCTGATGTAAACATTCCTTCGGTAGATTTTAGTGTTGATGGCGATAAAATTATTTTTGGAATGAAGGCAATTAAAAATGTTGGGGCTCCTGCTGTGGAAGCTCTTAGGCTTGGTCGCGAAAAACTTGGGCGAGATTTTAAGACCATTTATGATGTTTGTTCAAATGTTGATACGCGAATAATAAACAAAAGGGCATTAGAAGGTTTTGTCCTCGCAGGAGGATTTGATATCCTAGTTGGTACACGAGCGCAAAACTTTGCTGCAATAGAAGCTGCGCTTGCTTATGGATCAAAATATCAGGCTGCGAAAGAATCATTAAGTGGCGGTTTATTTGGTGAAGAAGATGCAGTTCTAGATATTGAAGAACCAGAATTACCAAATATTAAACCATGGCCACAAAATGTTAGATTGGCAAAGGAAAGGGAGGTGCTAAATTTTTATCTTTCAGACCACCCTTTGCGAAAATATGAGTTAGAATATAAATCCTTTGCGTCTGTTCATCTTGGCGAAGCTGAAACATTTGAAGGCAAGGAATATGTTGTTGCCATTGGTGTAGTTACAGAATTCCGTACTAAAATTGATAGATCTGGAAAAGAAATGGCTTTCTTTAAAATTGATGATTTTTCGGGCTCATGCGAATGCTTAATGTTTTCAAAAAATTATGGGGAATTTGGTAATTGCCTTATTCAAGAATCAACCGTTATTGTTAGGGGTAATATTGAAAGCACAGGCGATTCAATAAAAATTCATGTTGAAGATGCCTTTCCACTTGAAGAAGCTAGAGCTAAATTTACTAAAAAAATTCTGTTGAACCTTAATTCCGAAAGTCATAATGAAGAGACAATTACCAAAATGAAAAAGATTCTTGGAACTTATTCTGGTTCAATTCCTGTTTATCTGCGTCTTCATACAAATGGAACAATGAGAGATTTTTACTTGAATCAAAAAATTTCAATAACAGAATCTTCAATTTCTGATTTATTAAATTTGCTTGGAGAAAATGGAATAAAGTACCTTTCGTCCTAATTATTGATTTAGGTACTCAAATTTTATAACTTTGCAATTCAATTTTATAATTATGAGGAATAATATGGTTCAGAAATGGGCATTAGTTTTAGGTGCTTCTAGTGGATTTGGCGGCGCTTCAGCAGTTGAGCTTGCTAAAGCTGGCTTTAGTATAATAGGTATACATTTGGATAGACAAGTAACAATGCCAAACGTACATTCTATAATCAAAAAGATTGAAAAGACAGGTCAAAAGGCAGTCTATTTTAATATGAATGCTGCCGATCAATTAAAAAGAAATGACACACTTGATGAAATAAAAGAGAGATTTGAAACAAAAGAACATCCACATATTGATGTTTTAATACACTCATTAGCTTTTGGCACTTTAAAACCATTTATAACTAAAGACCCTGCAAATTGTGTTACAAAAGCACAAATGGAAATGACATTGGATGTTATGGCTCATTCGCTTGTATATTGGACACAAGGTTTAGTTCAACGCGATTTGCTGGCTAAAAAAGCAAGAATTTTTGCATTAACTAGTGCAGGCTCTCAATCAGTATTTCCTTCTTATGGAGTAGTTTCTGCAGCAAAAGCTGCTTTGGAATCTCATATAAGACAGTTAGCTGTTGAACTTGGCTCAATGGGAGTTACAGCTAATGCCATTATGGCAGGTGTTACAGATACTCCTGCTCTAAGAAAAATTCCAGGAAATGAAAAAATGATGGAAGCAGCTATTGGTAAAAATCCTGGTGGTAGACTTACACTTGCGCTCGATGTTGCGAAAACAATTGTTATGTTAACAGATGAAAAAGCTGATTGGATTTCAGGAAATGTCTTGCAAGTTGATGGTGGTGAGTTTATTGTTAATTATACAGGCGAAGTTATTTGTAAGCCTATTAAATAGTTTGTAAAGTTTTTGAACAAATAAATGGAGAAAAAATGAAACCTATTGAATTTACAGATGGTAATTTTGAAGTAGAAGTTTTAAAATCTGAGTTACCAGTAATAATCGATTTTTGGGCTGCTTGGTGTGCACCTTGTAGAATGATTGCACCTATAATTGAAGACTTAGCCAATTCTTACGAAGGAAGAGTAAAAGTTGGCAAACTTGATGTTGATACAAATCAGCAAACCGCAATTAAATACGGTGTTAGATCTATTCCTACTGTGCTTATTATTAAAAATGGTCAAGTTGCAGATACTATTATTGGAGCCGTATCAAAAGCTACTTTTGTTGACAAAATTGAAGCTGTACTTTAATTAATAATTATATCTAATAGGGACTTCAATATTTTTTGAAGTCCCTATTTTATTTGTCCAAACATGTTTATCCAATTTTCCCAATCCAGCTATATATTATATTTTTCTTGTTTTACATAAGTTAAAACAATGGAATTAAGTGCCTCTTCTAAAAATGTCATAATAAAAATCAAACGACAAAAGATAAATTTCAAACAAATAGCAAAAACGAATTTTAAAAAAAAGCCCAACTTTTCAAAAAAGTTGGGCTTTTTAAACCGCAAAGTTTGGATATTAGAAATTGAAATTTGGATATTATTTGGTTTTTGTGGTTTGTCGTTTGGTCTTTCAAAACAAATTTTACGGTTACTGAACTTGACGAAGTATTCGTAAGTAAAACAATGGACTTGCAGTCCATTGTTGTTTATTTCTAAATAACTATTATATTTACCTTTGTTAAGTAATATTTTATAGAGCATCAATTATTAAACTAATTTATGGTATAAAAAAACACCTTGACAAAAAATAATAGATATGTTAACTTTTATGCGTTGCTTAATAGTTGCATAGTTCTTTTACACCTATGAACACTAAGTGATTTTACATAATGGTGATAGATTAGCTTTAATTTAGGGGTCATTTATAATTTGAAAGGTTTAAATTAAAATATTATTTTAATTTGCTTATTGAAATCATGCTTGACTAATAAATCCAAAAGTATTATTTTAGGTCTGTTATGGTATTTATAATTAAAGCGGAAACAACTTGAACTTAGTTTTTTTTTATTACATAATTAGGACGCACGAGGTTCAAGTAAGTTCCAAGGCTTTAAAAAAAGTTTACACCAATTAATTCACTATTTCACAATTAAACAGGGAGAAACCTATGTTTAAAAGATTTTTTACAATTTCATTATTACTTGCATTCGTTGCAAGTTTTACCATGGCTCAAAATTCTCAATTTATTTTGAAACCAAATGGTGAAAAAGCAAAAATAGCTAAAAACAAAAATTTCAAAGAAGCTATTTTAGAGACAAGAGTTACTGAACAAAACGGTGAAGTTATTACTTCTGCTTTTGCTACACCAAGCAGAGTTGCTGCTGGTTTAGCTGATACTTTATCTTATCGTAATAATGGCGGTACTTGGAATTCGAACTTTGGCTTTTTTGGTCAAGATGTAATGTTCCAATTTTTTGTTGCTCCAGCTGATATGGATATTAAAGGTATTGGTTTTAAATGTTCTGATGATGCAGGTGCAGCTAATGCAACTATTAGTTTTAAAATGATTAGATTAAATTGGACTGAAGAACAGTTAAGAGCTTATCATACAACAGGATTTACAGGTATTAGAGAAGGTTACTATCCATCAGATGGTGATGGTATGAACAATATTGATCCTTTTGGTGAAGCTGCAACAGGTAGCTGGGTTTCTACTGATGAAAATTATCCACTTCCTCCATGGACTGATAATGCAGATCCTGCACTAAATACATTTGATTATGATTTATGGTCAGATGGTCATTATGGATGGCCTGTAACTCCAGTACCTTCTGCAAGTTCAACAGATGCTATTATGAACTGGATTAATACAATTGATCTAGGTTTTGAACCTCAAGTTTCTGAAGGCGATGTTTTTGCGGTTGTTGCTGTTAATGATGGTATTACTTTAGATGACGATAGAATGGGTTTCTATGCTGCTAGTGATGTAGGCTATCCAGGATGGAAATTCTACGAAAATGGTAGAGCAATTGCAGGAGGTTTAGGTGATGCAGGCTGGCACATTAGAGAATTTACTTGGGATTTTAGACTAGCTGTTGAAATTACAAGTGATTTAGCTCCTTCAATTGTTGACTTAACAAATTTAGGTACTACTCTTTCAACTGAATCAAGAACTGTTGAAGCTACTATTACAGATACAAATCCTGGTGGCGGTGCTGCTGGTGTTGCTTCTGCAAGTTTAGTTTATACATTAAATGGTGGTTCTGAAGTTTCTATACCTATGACTGCTAGTGGTGATGTTTATTCTGCAGTAATTCCTGGACAAGTTCCTGGAACGGAAGTTACTTATTTCGTTACTGCTACTGACGTTAATGGAAATAGTGCTGTATCTGCTCAAACAGTAACTTATAAAATATTCTTAGTTACTGATGATAATAATTTAGTTGTTTTCAATGGCTATACTACTACTACTGGATATCCACAAGCATATTATTGGGGACCAGATACTTCTTATTATGCTGAATGGTCTTATGATGCTTGGGCATTTGGTCCATTAACAAAAGAATTAGTTGATAATTATAGAAACATTTTCGAAATCTGTACAAGCGGTCCTTCTGCTTATAACAGAGAAGTTATTTCTGAATGGTTAGCTGGTGACGCTACACGTAACTATTTGCTTTCTGGTGAAGAATGGTTAGGTGCTGATAATAATTATACAGATCAAGATTATGCAGCTGGTTCATTTGAATATGACGTTCTTGGTGTAACTCACAGCTACAACGACGTTTCTTATGATGGAACATCTGGACAAGAATTAGCATCTGTATTCTTCCCACAAGAAGGAACACTTATAGGTGGAGCTATGTTTGATTATGTGGCTGCAGTTGTTGCTGGTGGTGAAGCAATTGATTCAGTTCTTTATGACCCAATGTTTGAAATTAGCACTGCTTCTAACTGGCATGATGGTTTCACAAGTGTTGATGGTGCAGAAGTTTTCATGAAAGCTGAAACTCGTGGTATTCTTGGTGCTGCTGCAGTTCAAGAAGTTAGTGTTGGTGTTAGTAACACTACTGCTAATGGAAATAAAGTTGTATTTATGACTTATGATCCGCTTTCTATTAACTCTACACCTACATATGAATGGTTAGGAAGAGGAAATCAATCTAATACTTTTCAATCAATGATGTGGTTTGATGCTATAATTATTGGTGTTGACGATCAAGGTCCTTTACCTTCATCTTATACACTTTCTCAAAACTATCCAAACCCATTTAACCCTACAACTGTTATTTCTTATTCTATTCCAGAAAAAGCAGACGTTACACTTAAAGTGTTCAACTTATTAGGTCAAGAAGTTGCAACATTAGTTAATAGTGCACAAAATGTTGGTTCACACGAAATTAACTTCAATGCTAGTAATTTAACTTCTGGCGTTTATTTCTATACAATTAAAGCTGGTGATTTTACAAGCACAAGAAAAATGATGCTAATCAAATAATTTTGGCATTATAAGTTTTAATTTTAGCAGTTCTCTTTGAAAATAGGAGAACTGCTACTTTTTTTATTTCATATTAGTTTTTGAAATAATTCCAAGTAAAATGTTGAGTTTTTATCAAATAATTTTGGAGTAGACATGAAAAAGTTACTCACTTTTTCAATAATTTTGTTTATTTCGGTCTTCACTGCTAATCTTTTCGCACAATCTTCAGCTGGTAAATTAGCAGGAAAAGTAGTAGACGCCGAAACACAAGAACCATTGATAGGTGCAAATATTGTTATTTTAAATACATCCCTAGGTGCTGCTTGTGATATTGATGGTAATTATTTTATTTTGAATATCACACCTGGAACCTATGACGTTCAAATAAGTTTTGTTGGGTATACTTCTAAGGTAATTCAAGAAGTTAGAGTTATTCCTGGTGTAACTTATGAACTGAATACAACTTTATCTCCTGGTATTGCCATGGAAGAAATTGTTGTATCAGATAAAAAGTTTTTTGAAGAAAAATCAACTAACACAGTTAAAGTAGTTGATGCTGATCAAATAGATAGACTACCTGTACGTGGTGTAACAAAACTTGCTTCTTTACAAGCTGGTGTTGTTATGGCAGAAGGTAGTGGTGGTGCCGATGGTAACGGTACTATTAACGTTCGTGGTGGACGTGGGGGAGAAGTTTTATACATAGTTGATGGTGTTCCTCAAAACGATTCATTTTTTGGAACAAACTATGCTCAAGTTAGTAATGCTGCTGTTGATCAGTTATCATTCCAAATTGGTGGATTTGAAGCTAAATATGGTCAAGCACAGTCAGGTATTATTAATATAACAACTAAATCTGGTTCGCCAAAGTATAACCTTTTTGCAGATGTTGTATCATCATCTTTTACAGATGCTTATGGTTATAACCTTTATACTATGTCATTTGGTGGTCCAATTGTACCTGGTGTTAAAGAACATACTTTCTTTTTAAGCGGTGAAAAAGGTTGGTTCTTAGATTCTGACCCTAGAGCTATTCCTTTAGTTATTCCTTCAGTAAAATTAGATTCTGATTATAAACCAAATATGAACAGTGAATCGTACAGAATGACTGCAAGAACATCTCATGATTTAAAACCTTTTACATTAAGATTAGGTGGAACTTACAATTATTCTGATTACAATACTTATACACATTCATATGCTAAAAGTAACGCGCATCATTACCCAAAAACAATTGAAGACAATTTAACAATTAGTGCTCGTTTAAGCCAAACTGTTTCTTCTAATTCATTTTGGAATTTAAATACTGGGTACAGAAACTATAATAGAGAGAATGGTGATGGTCAATTATTTGATAATATAGAAGCTTATGGCGATCCTGATTTAAATCCTGAATTAGTTAATGAAGATGGTACTCCTGCTGCTGTCGGTTCAAGACTTGGTTTGGATAGACAAGGCTCATTCTTTAAAAAGGGTAGAGTATCAAACAATTACAATAAATCTAATAACAAAACATTTTATGCTGATTTTGACTTTACAAGTCAAATTGATAACCATCTATTTGAAGTTGGTGCTGGTGCGGCTTATGATATTCTAAGAAGATATATTATTTTACCTGTAAAACTTGCTGAAAATAAAGATGTATTATCTTATAAAGAGAGATTAGCTCTTAGATTACCTACTTTAATAGGTTATGACGTTTTTGGAAATGAATCAGATGAAGATACAAGAGAAACTGTTGAAGGTTTTGAATTAGATATATCCGCAAAACCAAAAACGCCTTTAACAGCTTATGCATATATTCAAGATAGATTTGAGTTAGACGATATCGTTCTTAATCTTGGTCTTAGAATGGATTATTTTGATTCTCAACAAGATGTTTTAAGAGACGAAGCTTTACCTTACGTTTATGGAGATCCTGATATTTTTGATCCAGCTGATTTTGTAAGAAAAGATGCAGAATTATTCTTTTCACCAAGAATTGGTTTAGGATTCCCTGTTACACAATCTACTGTTTTTCATGCTCAATATGGTAAATTTATACAAAGACCTAATATAGTAGATGTTGTTACTTCTGTTAACGATTTATCTGGTCTTATTAATGATGGTAATTTTGGAGTTAATACTGGAGTAGTTAATAGCCAAACAACTACTCAATACGAAATTGGGTTTAGACAAGTTTTAGGTGATAATGTAGCTGGTTTAAATGTTACAGCTTTTTATAAAAACACTAAAGGTTTAATTAATGACCAAACTATATTTTTCCGAAGATCTGAAGGTGGACAAATAGATAGATACTATAGACCTACAAATGCAGATTTTGGAACAGTAAAAGGTGTTGCATTATCATTAAATGTAAGTAGCATGAATTACATTTCTCTTAATATTGATTATACTTATTCAATGGCAGAAGGTACTGGTTCTTCAACAGGTTCTGCTACTATGGCTGCTTTTAGAAATACTTATGGTGAAACTCCAAAAGTAATTGCACCATTAGATTTTGATCAAAGACACACTGGTGTTGTAAACGTAAGTTTCTTTGTTCCTGAAGGAGATCTTGGTTTATTAGAAATGTCTTCACTTACTTTACTATATTCATTTAATAGTGGAAGACCTTACACACCATTGCTAACTCAAAATATTGTACCTGGTGGTGAAAGTAATTTAGGCGAAACAAAAGGATATGTCAATTCCGCGTTTGGTCCTGGTTCTAACAGAATTGATCTTAAACTTGAAAAATCATTTAAATTATTTGAGGACTTTTATTTATCACCATATTTATGGGTTGAAAATGTTCTAGGAGCGGAAAATGCAGTTAATATATATCGCTCAACTGGAAGTGCTTATTCATCTGGTTATTTATCAACAGAACAAGGAAAAAGCATTACTGCCCAAATTAATGGTTACGCGGAAGATTATAAGGCTCTAGAATTAGACCCAACTAATTTTGGTATTCCAAGAACTATTAAGCTTGGCGTTAAAGTTAGGTTTTCAAACTTTGGTGGATAATAATGAATGAATTTAATACTGAAATAAATTTATGGCGGAAAAATGAAAAACTTTAAAAACAATTATTTTAGAAAAATATCAGGTTTGGCTTTTCTAGTAATTATTTTTCTTTTTTCAATTGGTGCTACAACAAATACCGTGAAAAAAGGAAAGAATAATACAATTAAAAAAGTTCAAGCTGGCGGAGAATTCTTCGTTTTTGATATTAATAACTTAAATATTCCTGTGGATAACAAAGGTGTTATTGCAGATGTAGACCCAGGAACTGGCGTTGGTGCTGGTGCTTGGTATGATAATGTTGTCTTTTTGTTTTCATCAGGATTCTACGTTTCTGGTTATTCAAATGGAGCATTATGGGGTAATGGAGTGTTAAGTGCTTCAAGAATTGAAGACTATCAACCAGGACCAGTTGGTTCAAATAAAAATGATTCCAAAAATGTTATGTATGTTGTTTCTCAGCAAGACAAGCAGTTTGGAGATAGCTGGCAAGAATGGAGTGATGCTGTTTCTATTGGTGCTGATTTTTATGATGGCGATGGCGATGGTGCTTATAGTCCTATTGATAAAAATGGTAACGGAAAATGGGATAAAGATGAAGATAGACCTGACATTTTAGGCGATGTAACTGCTTGGTGTGTTTATAATGATGGTCTTGTATCTGCTTTAAGACGATTTTCTGTTAACCCACAAGGCATTGAAATTCATCAATCAGTTTTTGGATTTAAAGCCAAAAGTATTGTTGGAGATCTTATGTTCGTACGTTACAGAATTAAAAATTCTGGAGCTTTTGTTGATACATTGAAAGACATATATTTTTCTGCTGCTGCAGATCCTGATTTAGGTGATTCTGGAGACGATTTAGTTGGTTCAGATATCAATTTAAGTGCTGGTTTTGTATATAACGATGGAGACGATATTTCTTATGGTGCTAATCCGCCAGCTTTTCTAATGGATTTTTTTCAAGGACCTTATGTATATATTCCTGGTGAAACTTTTACTGATGTTGATGGTGATGGAGTTTATACTGATGGAGTTGATGTTGCTCTTGATACTGCTTACGCTGTTAGAGGACCACAAATTGGTGTTGACCAATACATTGGAGCTAAAAACATACCATTAACTTCTATGTCTCAATATATACAGTCACATCCTACACATGGTGATCCTGATACACATACCGAACTAAGAAATTATATGATAGGTGGACACGGTAAAACAGGTGATTCCCTTTATGTTAGTAATTGGGAATTTGGTAATGGTCCTGATTTAGCGGCTCAAGGTATTGATACTTCTAGTGTAATAGCTAAATATATGTATTCTGGTGATCCAGAAAAAGGGACTGGTTGGTTAAATATTAAACCCTTTGACCAAAGGCAAATGAGTAATACTGGTCCTTTTAATTTAGCGGCTGGTGAATATCAAGATATTTATGTTGCTTATGTAGTTGGTAGAGGAACTGATGCTAAAAATAGTGTAACTGTAGCTAAAGAAACAGATAAAACTGCTCAAATTATTTTTGATAATAACTTCCCAGCACCTCCTCCACCAGATCCAATATCATATACAATTGAATCAGGTGATGGTTTTATTGACATTACTTGGGATACTTACAAGCAAGTACCTTATGATGTTCAAGATACAGTATTGTTGCTTCGTAATAAATTTGAAGGATATTATTTAACAGCTTTTGGTACTCCAACAAGTCAAATAACTATTAATGGTGTATTAAATGCAAAAGAAGTGATTTCATACGATTTAGATAATATCATTGAAGACATTTATTCGGTTGATAAGCAAGGAAATACTAATCTTGTGCGTAGAGTAAGTGCTAATCCTTTGGATTCATTACTTTATGCAGATCCTGCAACCGGACGTATAAGATATCGTGTAACAAAAAATCCTCTTACTGGAGCTGATTTAATTCCTGGTCACGAATATTACTTTGCGATTGGTATGTACACATTAAACCACAATGCAATAGTAAATAAGGAAACAGGAGTTTATGGAGGTAAAGGAGATTATGTTGACCCAACAAATTCTGCGTTTAATGCCTACGAAACCCCTCTATTTACTTTTACTTATGGTGTAGATGAAAGTAACCCAGCTTTAATTGGTGGTGACGGAAGCAATTCTGGAGCTTCGGATGGTGCTGTAAAATATGTTGTTGTTAACAAAGAAGAGTTAACAGGTGACGATTACAGTGTTACCTTTTATCAAAATTTAGATTCTGCTATTTATAGAGTATTCTGGAAACTTACAAATACTACAACTAATACTGTTTTAGTTGATTCTTCAACCAATTTTGATTTTAATTCTGATAATGTTGCTTCTGTACCAACAGAAGGTTTTATTACCAAGGTTCAAGAAGCCATTGCGACAATATCGAATCTTACAACACAGCAAAATGCTTTTGTTACTTCAACTAAATGGTTTGATGTTTTTAATAGAGCTGAGAAGACAGGTGCTTATTATGTAGGTACAGATATTCCATATGCTGCTGCAGATGATTTAGAAAGCCCAATTGGAAATCCAGCTTTCCCTGCAGCCAAATCAAATATAATTACTGCTGGTGATTTGCGACAAATTGAAGTAAGATTTGGCGAACCTAGTATGGCTTACAGATACCTTAATGGTTTTGTTGGTGGAGCTATTGGCGCAATAAATAATTATTTTTATGGAGATGCCGTTACACCTGCCGATACAGTTTCAAAAGGGCAAGTAGGTAAATGGGATACAGTTAACGACCACGCAATGGGTCTTGTTGAGGTTCCATTCTCAGTTTATGTTAAAGACGAGAAATTTGGAGAAGATAAAAAATTAGCTGTTGGTTTTATAGAAACTTCTCATGATAGTAAAATTGCTGCAAGAAGAAACAATTATGGAAAACCTGATGGTATTTGGGATCCACTTGATAGAGTTGATAAATCAAAAGAAGTTATTATCATTTTTAATGAAGATTATAATGAAAATGGTGGTAATATAATTTATACTGGTGGTTTCGATGACGGTAAAGGCGGAAAAGTATGGGCTGATATTATTAACGGTTACAAAGTTCCTGCTGGAAGTCTTTCATCAGAAGATAGCTTAATTGCTGCCTCACCATTTTTTAATGCTATGTATGTCCTAAACATACATAGAATACAGAACCCAGACTCTACATCTGAAGTACTACCTTTCTGGTCTGATGGTGATAAATTAACTGTTGGAATTGATAAATATCCATATACAAAAAATGATAATTATACATTTACCACAAGAGCTGGTGGTGCATTAACAAATGACGAATTAAAAAATAATTTCGATAAAGTAAATGTATTCCCTAATCCTTTATTCGCTTATAACCCTCAAACAAGTTATGATGGACAAGCAAAGACTGATGATCCATTTGTTACATTTAGTCATCTTCCAGAAGATGCTACAGTAGCAATTTATTCATTGTCAGGAAGTTTGTTACGTACATTAGATTCGTTTGATAAAGCTTCGCCTTCTTCACAGTTTTTACGATGGGATTTGAAGAACGAAAGTGGTTTAAGAGTTGCTTCTGGTTTATATATTGCATTAGTTGAATCAGTAAAATACGGACAGAAAATTCTTAAATTTTCTGTAATTCTTCCACAAAAGCAATTACCAAGATATTAATATCTTGGCGGATAAATAATAGTAGGAGAAAATAAATAATGAAAAAAATAATTGTTTTAATATTACTCTTTAACATAACTGCTGTTTTTGCAGGTGATGTTTCTAGAAAAGGTACAACGGGAGCAGACCAATTGTTTATTCCTGTTGGTGCTAGAAGCATTGCTACTTCAGGGGCTTTTGTAGCTTCTGTTATGGGAACTGAGTCAATCTATTACAATCCTGCTGGGTTGAATAGAAGTAACAGTTCTGAAGCAATGTTTTCGTATATGAACTACATAGCGGATATCAACGTTAGTTATATTGGTGTTGCTGGATATTTAGGTGATTTGGGAAGCATAGGCTTCTTTATGAAAACCTTTGATATTGGTGATATTCCACAAACAACAATTAACGATCCTGATGGAAATGGTGTATTTTATTCACCATCATTATATACTTTTGGTGTAACATATTCTAAATTAGTTACTGACAGAGTTTCAGTTGGTGTTAATTTAAAAATGATAAACGAAAGTATTATGAGTACAAGTACTACAGGATTTGCAATTGATTTTGGTGTCCAATATGCATTCTCTAAAGATTTTCATATTGGTGTTGTTGTTAATAACGTTGGTGGCAACATGAAGTATGATGGTCAAGATTTACAAGTAAAAACTTCTTTACCTGGTTCTTATCCTGGTTCAGTACCTGCTGCTTATACTGCTGTTACTGAAGAATTCCAAATTCCTAGTTATTATGAATTAAGTTTAGCGTATAAATTTAATCTTGATGCAGCTAATGGTTTGGCTCTTGGTGGTGTATTCAGAAATAATAACAATCTAGAAGATGAAATGAGATTCGGTCTTGAATATGATTATTCAAGAATGTTTTATCTTAGAGCTGGATATTCACTAATGATGGAAAATTCTGACCAATCTATTTATACTTACACAGTAGGTGCTGGTATAAACATGAAATTAATGGATGCATTAAATGCACGATTTGATTATGCGTTTAGACCTGTAAATGAGTTCCCAACTGACAATCATGTATTTACTTTGATGTTAGGTGTAAACTAATTTATAAGATACAATTAGTAAAAAAGGTGTCCATTTTGGACACCTTTTTTTATATACATGTAAAAACTCTTCCCTTACTTCTTTCTCAAAAATTTATTAAATTAGCATCAAATTACTACAATTAATGAGCAACAAATGAAAAAAATAATATTGTTTACTTTATTCCTCAGTGTCCAAATCTTTTCTCAAGATAATATATCTTTCGAATTTGATTATGCAAAATTTAAGTTCGATTCTACAAAAACATATTTAGAATTATATTATTCTTTTGGTCAAAATACGCTAACTCAATTTAAGGAAGAAGATAAAATATTTGTTGGTGCTTATCTTGATGTTGTAATTATTGATACAATTACAAATACTACTTTGGTTGATAACAGATATATATCAAAAACAGAAATACAAAATAATGATTCAACATATAAAATGAAAAGTTCAATTGGCAATTTGGGCTTTATTCTTAATAGTGGCACATATTTGTTTTTAATTTCTGGTACAGATATAGCCGATACTAATAGGACTTTAGCACATAAAGAAGTAATTACAATTAAGGAATATCAAGAAGATAAATATGCTATAAGCGATATTCAATTAGCAACAAGAATTATTTCAGATAGCAAAAATGTAAAATCTATATTTTACAAAAATACTATGGAAGTATTTCCAAATCCACACAATATATATTCCGAAAAAATGCCAATTCTGTTTTATTATGCGGAGTTGTATAATCTTAATTTGCCAGAATTTCAGGACAGAGATTTAATATTAATTCAGCAATTAAATGATAATTATGGTAAATCATTAGAGGTTAAAAATAAAGTACTTCAAAAAAATAATAGCTCAATTGTAGAAGCTGGTGTGATAAATCTTAAAAAATATCCTACTGGTTCATATACTGTAGTACTAAGCATTTTTGAAGATTCAGTACAAGTTGGAATTTCATCTGCAAAAAGATTTTATTTAGTAAATCAATCTGTGCAACAAAATAATAACACTTCAATTTCAAATATGGATGTTAAAAGTAGTGAATTTGGCATATTAAGTGAAGAAGAGTGTGATGATTTATTTGATGTATCTGACCCAATAGCTCGTAAGGGAGATGCTGATAGTTATGCTAAGTTGCAAAATCTAGAATCTAAAAGAAAATATCTTTTCGATTTCTGGAAAGTTAGAGACCAAATTCCAGAAACATCAAAAAATGAATTTAAGGAAGAATATCTAAATAGAGTAAAATATGTTGACGAAAGGTATAGAACATTTGTAAGAAGGGGTGCAAAAACGGATAGGGGACGTATTTACTTACAATATGGCGAACCAGATGAAATAGATAATTATCCAAGTGAATATAACATGAAACCATATGAAATATGGAATTATTACAGTATTGAAGGTGGAGTTTTATTTATTTTTGGTGATGTAACAGGTTATAATAATTATGAATTGCTAAATTCAACTAAGCGAGGTGAATT
>Ga0180007_10000472_pt1 | contig 68319 bp, 78 predicted proteins | sample MM_PC_MetaG_FD_121122 | JGI IMG/M metagenome (GOLD analysis project Ga0180007, IMG submission 121122) | Groundwater microbial communities from the Aspo Hard Rock Laboratory (HRL) deep subsurface site, Sweden - MM_PC_MetaG | ecosystem: Environmental > Aquatic > Deep subsurface > Groundwater... | reverse complement strand
TTTCACAAAGTTCGCTTTTTACTTTCTTTTGCTTTTCCTGATTTTTCGTCCTTCGTCCTAGCCCCGCCGTTTTTTGGCGGGCGATCGTCCCTCGTCCCTCGATTTTCTGTCAACCTATTTCAGGATATCACACTTTTACTATAGGCCATGAGCTATGAGCCATCAGCCAAGCGCAAAGCGCTTTCTGCCTGCTTTACAATATTTGTCCACTATTAAATGCCTCCAAGAAAACCCTAACGACCTTTGGATCAAATTGCTGTCCAGAGCAGCGATCCAATTCCTTTATGGCGTCACTAGCGTTTAATCCTCGGCGATATGGACGATGCGAAATGATTGCCCTGTAAGCATCACAAACCGCCAAGATCCTTGCTCCAATAGGAATTCTTTCTCCTCTTAAGCCCTCAGGATAGCCGCTGCCATCATAACGTTCATGATGATACAAAATTATCGGGGCAAGTTTTTTTTCCTCATCCATATTTTGAATTATATTCGCAGAAGCAAGGCTATGTGTCTTTATTTGAAAAAATTCTTCCGCGGACAACTTGCCTTTTTTACATAAAATATTATCATTGATCGCGATTTGCCCAATATCATGCAAAAATCCCGCAATCCGGATACACTCAACTTCATCTTCCGTTAAATGCATTTTTTTCGCAATAATTACAGCCAGCCCCGAGACCGCTTCGGAGTAACCTTTATTGAATTCATCTTTATCTTCTATTGTTTTAACCAAGGCCTTGACTGTCTCAAAATAGTTATCTTTTAGTTTTAAGTAGCGGTTTGCGTTATCTATACATACTGCTACTTCATTACTAATCGTAGTAATTGTTTCTAATATATCTTCGTTTAAAGTTAAATGTTGAGCTCCAACAAACATTGCCAAACCTACGACTTTGCTGGATGTAGTCAGCGGAAAAACAAATAATGATTTTGGAACTTTTAAAGGGAAATATTCCAGGATATCTAATTTTATTTTCAACTCAGGGATAAGTAATGCATTTTTTTCTTTAATTAACCGCTCATACATTTTTTTATCTAGCGTAAAACTTTTATGAGCAAGATCTGCGGTATTAGTGTTAGCTCCACTTAAAGCGCTAAACCAAAATTCGCTTTTGCTTTTAACCCGAATTAATATCGCACAAACATCTATTTTTGATATTTCTCTTAAATAATCTGCCGCCATGGAAGAAATGCCTTTGAGCTCGATAATTCCTTCCATTTCTCGGCTAATCTGATAAAACAAAGAAAGGTTAGTCAATAACTTATCCTTATCGTTTTCTTTGCGCATAATTTCAGTTGCTTTCGCGATAGAGTCCAATAACTCTTCAACATCAAAAGGTTTGATTATATATGAATACGCCCCTTCCCGCATAATCGCAACAGCAGTCTGCAAACTAGCAAATGCCGTCATTACAATAACCGCGACAAAAGGATATCTGCGTTTTATGATTTTAAGCACATCTATCCCTTCAATATCCGGAAGCTTTAAATCCAGCAGGACAAGATCAAACCCTTCATCAAGCCATTCAATTCCCTGCTTGCCAAAAGAAGTGCTGCGCACATCAAAACCTTTTTCCTGTAGAACCGCAGTTAAGGTCTTAGCTACGATGATTTCGTCATCAATAATCAATATTGAAGGATTTGACTTTTTGATCATCTACTTTTTCCTTTTTTAACTTTTTGGTTTAAAAGCTTTTTAATTCTACGCGCAAGCTCTTGGCCGGCTTTTAAAGGATATTTTTTATTGGTCTTAACCGCTAACTTAACTGCGCCAGTTTGAGTAAAAGCAACTATGGCTTTTAAGCTTAAAACATCTGCTCTTATTTTCGCTAAACAACCGATTGGCACCCGACAACCGCCGCCCATGCTTTTAAGAAATGCTCTTTCGGCAGTGACCTCTGATCGGGAAGAACTATGATCCAATATCTTGACCATTGCCTTCACATTTTTGTCTTTTTTCCTGACCTGTACGCCCAAAACACCTTGACCCGGAGCAGGCAAAATAATGTTTTCATTGATATATTCTGTTATTAAGCCCTGCCAACCAAGGCGGATAATCCCAGCAGCCGCAAGCACAATCGCATCAAACTGCTTATCATTTAGTTTTTTTAATCTTGTATCCAGATTGCCCCTAATGTTAACGATATTAAGATCCGGACGATATAAAAGCAACTGAGCCTTGCGCCGAGGACTTGATGTGCCAATACAGCTTTTCAACTCTAAATCATCTAATTTTTTTCCTGAATGAGAAATTAAAACATCACGAGCATCAGCCCTTTTAGTTATTGCGGCAATTTCTAATTCTTTAGGCATTTCAACTGGTAAATCCTTCATGCTATGCACAGCTAAATCGATTTTCCCTTGAATTAATGCTTGTTCTATTTCTTTTACAAACAACCCTTTTACCTGTTCGGTTGGCCATTTCTTTAATCTGTCACCGCTTGTCACTATTTTCTTGATCACAAATTTATAATTCGGAAAGGCTTTTTTAAGCATATCCATAACTAATCTAGCTTGCGTCATGGCTAAAATACTTTTCCTGCTTCCAATCGTAATTATATCCACTTTTTTCATGCCCTACAACACTCCCCAAACAACTACTCAATCTTTTTTAAATTAGACACATTCAATATTTTCTTTAATTTTATCTGAACTTTTAATAACTGCTGCTCAATTAAATCCTCTATTTTCTTTGCTTCTTTAAGCCGTTCATTTAAATTAGCATCTTTTACTTTTTCCAAATCATCTAAATTATAAACATAAACATTTTCGAGCTTATTAACATCGGGATCAATATTGCGCGGCAAGCCAAGATCAATAAAAAATATTGGCCTATTTTTGCGTTTTATCATAATTTCACTCATCATTGATTGCTTAACAAGAACATGCGGCGCGCTGACAGAACTAATCACAATATCAGATTGAATTAAGGTTTGAGGAAATTTATCAAATTCCACTGCTTGTCCGTTAAATTTTTTTGCTAATTCTTGAGCTTTGGAAAATGTTCTGTTTGCTACTAGAACCATTTGCGCGCCTCTGCCCTTTAAATGATTAGCCGAAAGCTCTCCGATCTTACCCGCGCCGATAATCAGTATTTTTTTATCTGATAAATCCTCAAAAATTTTACGCGCCATTTCCACGGCAGCAGTGCTGATTGAAACCGCTCCATACCCTATTTGGGTCTGCGTTCTTGCCCGTTTACCAATCTTAATTGCTTCTTCAAATAAAAAAGAAAATATTCGAGAAACAGCCCCAATATTTCGGGCACTAAAAAAAGCTGCTTTAACCTGTCCTAAAATCTGATTTTCTCCCAGGATCTGAGAATCCAAAGAACTGCTGACTCTGAATAAATGCCTGATTGCAGCCATATCTTCAAATTCATAAGAATGATTCTTGAAATCCTTCATATTTATATTATGAAATTTTTCCAAAAAACCGCTAAGCGCTCCATTTATTTTTTTATCATCACGGGCCAAAGCATAAATTTCAATACGATTACAAGTAGAAAGAATAACCCCTTCCTGTATATCGCTATTCTTTTTCAGCGAACTAAGCGCTTCGTCCAAACAAGCTTTAGGAAAAGATAACTTTTCTCTTATCCCGATCGGAGCTGTCTTGTGATTAAAACCAATAATTTTTATATTCATAATTTATAAATAAGAATGCAATCCAGGCAATAGAAAGCTTACCCCTAAATAAGTAAATAGAACTGAAGTAAATCCGATTATTGATAAAATAGCCGCTCGTCTGCCCCGCCACCCAGCATTAAACCGGGCATGCAAGTAAGCAGCATATACCAACCAAGTAATAAAAGACCATGTTTCTTTAGGATCCCAGCTCCACCAATTACCCCAGGCCTGCTGCGCCCAAATAGAACCCGTAGCAATTCCGGCAGTGAGCAAAACAAATCCAAAAAGCACCATATTGTAATTTATTTTATCCATCACATCGAGAGGCGGTAAACGTTCAAAAAGTTTACCTATATGTTTTAATTTTACCTGTCTTTCCTGCATAAGATACATTATCCCTAAAAAAAAAGCACAGGCAAAACAAGCATAGCTAAGAAAACAAGTAATTACATGGATAAACAACCAGTAACTTTGCAAAGCCGGCATCAAGGGCTTGACTGAACTATCGAGCAATGAAGCATATCCAATAACAAAAAAAACAAACGGCATAATAAAGGTCCCGATTATTTGAAATTTAAACCTGAACTCCAAAATAAGAAATATCAATACAATTGCCCAAGCAAATAGTGACATAGATTCATAAAGGTTAGACATGGGAGGAAACCCTGAGATAACCCATCTAATAATAAGTGTTACGGAATGATCAATAAAACCAAAAATAGCGCAAAACATCGCTGCTTTAGCCAAGAAAACATTTTTATTTATTGAGAAGAGAACAAAACTCAATGCGCTGATTAAATAAGCGATTAAAACCCCTAAGAATAATATCGTGTACATATCCCCTCCAATTTACGAAATTTTCAAATGCGCCTTGAGTTCAACGAGCTTGCGAATCTTTTTATTGTTTATCAATTCTAAAATTTTATCATCAAGTAATGCATCGATCAGGCGCTTCTTGGTTCGCTTGTCTTTATGCTTAAGCTTTATCTCATCCCTCAACCGAGATAATACCCCAATATTGTCCGCGTACTTTTTAATCATCACTGCCGTATCCTGACGTATCTTTTTTGCCAATCCAGGAAAAGCGCCTTGCGTTGATATCGATAATAAAATTCCTTTTTTATTCACAACTGACGGCAAATAAAAATTACATTGCTCCGGCACATCAACCACATTAATTAGTTTTCCCATTTTATTGGCATCTTTAACTATTTGCGCATTCACCGCTTGATCATTAGTAGCCGCTATTATTAAAAACGCGTCCTTTATGAAATTTTTCTTATATTCGGTTTTTTGATAATTAAACGCATTTTTTTTATGCAACTGTTTGAGCTGAAAACAAAGCTTAGGGCTAATAATCGTTATATTGTCCGAACTTTTAAGTAAAGTTTGGACTTTTCTCAGAGCAACCGCGCCCCCACCGATTACGCAACAGAGCATCTTATCTAATTTTAAACAAACCGGATATAATATCATTTTTCCTGCTTACTTTTTAAAAATGCATCTACCCCTTGCCTAACTCCATCAACAACTGCTTTTGATGAAATTGTTGCGCCTGTTATAGCCTGAATATTCTTATCAGTCTTACCTTTAATTAAAACTATGTCCTGAATATTTTTGTCTTTAAATTGCTTTAAAAACTTTGCTTCTGTCTGTTTATACTCAATCTCATTTATTTTTGACCCCAATCCCGGAGTTTCTGAATGTTCAAGGACTTGCACTCCTGTAATGTTTTCCTTTGTATCAACGCCGACCAAAAGCTGAATATTTCCCCCATACCCTTTACCCGAAAGCGGTAAAGCCCATCCGATTAGATTATTTTGAGCATTTTTTGCCTCATAATAAAGAATCTCCCCTTCCTGTTTTTGATAGCTATCTGCGGGTAATACAGATTGAAGAGACCTCTCCAAAAGCATTTGCTTTTGCTGCTCGATCACTGGCGAAGTTTTTTGATATATAAGCGCAAGAGTTAAAGCGCAAATCAATGCAACAGCAAACAGGGACATACTTAATCGAAACATTACACACTCCTTATATTTTTTTTTGAAATAAAAATACGATCATTCCCGAAAATAACATCAAAAAACCAGTCCAAACAAATACTATTCCCGGGTCTTTAATAACTTGGATTATTGTAGCATAAAATATGTCTAAGCGCTTGATTTTGAAATCAAAAACCTCTATTTCCTGAGACAATATATCATTGATTTGCGGATTGAGAAATACCCATTTTGTGCCAACCGAGTGGTCATGCTGATACATTGTTATGAGTAAAGCCGCATTGCCTAATTCAGCTGAACGCATAGTAATCCGCCCATTCTGATCAATTTCAGCGTCTGGAAGAAAATGCGTAATCTCCAGGCTAAAACCACCCTTACCGGGTAAAAATAACGGTTCTCCCTGTTTCCAATTTCCCTGCCAAACCTCATGGCCCATATGACTAATGCTCATTTCTAAATCAGCACAGGCCTTAAAACTTGACTGATAGAAACCATATCCCTTGTATTTGAACGGATGATTAACTATTATTTTATGTTCCCGAGCAATATTATCATTTTCCAGCAAGGTTATATTGCTTCGATATACTTTGGGTTGCTTTGTATCCGGATAATACTCTATATCAAACTTATCAAAAGTCAGTTTCGCGTTTCCCGGCTTAAGTTCTATTGTTTGGCCAGGTAAGAGAGTTATATATTCTGAATATTTGAGCAATTTGCTTACGATTGCCCCTGTAAAAATCAGCAATATGCTGAAATGGATCAAAAACAATGCCAATTTCTTCTTATTTTTAAACAATGCCCGACTAAAACTATTTATTGTACAAACAAAAAGATTCGTGCCCAGGATAAACAACATACTTTGATAAGCCCATCCATTGTATAAATCATTACCTTGAATAAACAATATTCCTTTGCCAAAAAATTCTCCATAATTTTTTAAATAGAACTGGGCATTTTCTCCTTGAACTATAACTGTACCCAAAATAGAAACAGCGGCTAAAATTAATAATAGAATAAATGTAATCTTTAAAGAACCTAATTGTTTTAAAAACTTCATTATTATTTATCTAAACCCCATTCTTTATTTTTTCTTCAAAATTCTCTCTTGCAAATCAAATATTGCAAAATGTGATTCATTAATATCCATCAAACTTTCCGTCTTTCCCGCAACGAGATATCCTAGAGGAGCCAAAGCTTTATAAAAATTCGCATAAACCTGTTTCTGTAACTCTTTAGTAAAATAAATTATTACGTTTCGGCAAAAAATTAGATCTATTCTCTGTAACGGTTCATCACTACTCATATTATGATGCCTGAAATTAATCATTGTTTTCAAGTTAGGATTGATTGCATATAAACCTTGTTCGTTTTTCTGAAAATATGCGCTTATCTGATGACCTTTTAATTCTTTTAATGCTTTTTCTTTATAGACTCCTGCTTCTGCCTGTTTCAATGCAGCCTTATCAATATCAGTAGCATATATTCTGATTTTAAAATTCTCTTTGAGCTCGGACAATACTTCACTGATCATTATTGCCAAAGAATAGGGCTCTTCTCCGGTTGCGCATCCAGAGCTCCACACCCGAATAGAAGAAGCATTGATTTCTTTTTTCGCTTTTACAATTTCTGGAATAATCTTACGGCGAACCGCATTAAATGTCTCCGGATTACGAAAAAACTCAGTAACATTTATTGTAATTCTATCCAATAAATTGTCATAGCCTTCCGGATTTTTTATCAAGAAGTCTAAATACTCTTCAAAAGAATTAACCCGAGAATCGTGCATACCCACAACAATTCTTCTGCGCAAACATTTAGTCCGATATTGACGAAAATCCACACCTCTACGGCGATAAATATTGTGGATTATTTTATTAAAAGCCAGCAATTCAGCTTCGGGCAAATCATCCTCAAGAAAATCACTTGATCCTGTATTTTTCATAAGCAAGCCTTTTTTATGACTATGCTATCATAACCAGTCAATTAACTTTTAAGGATTCTTTTTTACTTGTTTGATTGCTTTGACTAATTCTCTTAAAATATCCGCTTGAAACTGCACTTCTGTTTCCGTTATTTTAGTCATGATTCTGCCTTTATCAGTCACGATATATCTTGCCGGCAAGCGATTAAGGATAAGCGCCATAATATCCAGCTTACACTTGTGAATTTTTGTCCAGTCCTCATTAATTCGAGCAAGTTCTTTATCAACTGCATCTTCCACGACTAGTTCCATATAATTCTTTAGTTCCATGTTCATCCTCCTTTTTAGTTAAAAGCTTCAATTACATGCACTGATTAGACTATGATTAAAAATTCCATATAACTTCTAAAGCGTCCATAATATCCTGTGCGTTTTCAACTAATTTTGCGCCCTCTTTAATCAGCTTATTTGTGCCTTGAGCATTCAATGAATTAGCTATCCCAGGCACAGCTAACACCTCTCTGCCCTGGTTTAAAGCCAGATCAGCAGTGATCAAAGAACCGCTTTTCTGCGCAGCCTCAACAACTACAATTGCCCTACACAGCCCGCTAATAATTCTATTGCGCCGGGGAAAATTACCCCGTAAAGGCAAAGTATTTAAAGAAAACTCCGAAATAACTGCGCCGTTTTTAGATATCTCATCAAACAATGTTTTATTTTCTGACGGATAAATATTATTAAAACCACTACCCAAGACTGCAATTGTTTTTCCTTTAGCATGCAGTGCTCCTTTATGCGCAGCGGTATCAATTCCTCGAGCCATTCCCGAAACAATACAAATCTTACGATTTGCCAAAGCTTGTGATATCTGAGCTGATTGGTTTAAACCATAGGTACTGGCACGGCGACAACCAATCACTCCGAGCATTTTACTTTGCAAAACGGTTATATCGCCTTTTACATATAAAACAATTGGAGGATCATAAATTTCTTTTAAAAGAACAGGATATCTTGATTCTGCTATGGTAATTATTTCAATATTGTTTTTTTGAATTTGCTCTAATTCTTTGACAAATTCAGATGCTAATAATATTTGTTTTATTCTTTTCGCTATTTCAATACTCATGCCGGGAACTTTGCAGCATTCCTCGATATCTACTTGAAAAATATTTTGCACTGTCTTAAAGGTGTGCATTAACCTAGAAATCAGAATACTTCCTAAGCCGGAAACCATATTTAAAGCTATATAATAATCTTTTTCACGCATTTTACTCAGCCATTAAAGCTTTGCCTTCAACCAAGACTCTATTTTGTCCACAACCTGCATTTTACTCAAACTAGATGTATCCACTGTGTAGTCAGCCTTAGCATAATAGATTTCTCTTATATTTAAAAGTTCCCTGATCTTTTCTTCAGGTTTTGGAACATTTAATAATGGTCGATGCGCATAATCTTTGGTTCTTTCAATAATCACTTCCGGGTTTGCTTGCAAGCAGATTACTATTCCGTTTTGTTTTAAATTAGCAATATTATCTACATCTAAAACAACCCCGCCTCCGCAGGAAATAATTTTATTCTGGTGAAGAGATATCTCAGCAACAACTTCCTTCTCAATCTTACGAAAAAACACCTCTCCTTTTTCAGCAAATATATCGACAATCCGCATTTGCTGTCTAGCTTCAATCAACTGATCAATATCTACAAATTCAGCATTAAATTTTTCCGCAAGCATACAGGCTATGGTTGTTTTTCCTGTTCCCATAAAACCGACCAGTGCGATATTCTTCACAAAATTCTCCTTAGCTTAAATAGTTATTTACCTATACAAAAACGGGAAAAAATATTACTTAATATATCTTCAGTTATATTCTCACCAACTACTTGGCCAAGAAAATCAAGCGCCTGTCTTATTTCAAAGACAAGACACTCATCATAGCCTTTTTTAGTAACCACCCCAAGTGCAGCTTGGATACTTTTATAACAATTTTCCAATGCTTCTTTTTGTCTAATATTACTTATTATAAATTCATCTTTTGCAACTATTTGGCCTTTAAAAAACATCTTTATAATGGTTTTCTCCAAGAAATCTAACCCTTGTTTTTTTAAAGCTGATATTTTAATAATTACAGCATTAGGCATATTTTTCTTGATCTGAGTTAAATCAACTTTTAAATTCAAATCATTCTTATTAACCACAATAATTGCTTTTCGACCATATATTTTTTTAGCAACTTCTAAATCTGCTTTTTGAATCTTACGCGATCCATCGATAACCCATAAAACAAGATCCGATCTTTCCAAACAAGCAAGACTACGACTCATGCTTTCCTGGGTAATAACACACGAACTATCCATGATCCCTGCAGTATCAGAAATTTTAACCGCAACTCCCCGCATATTTAAAACTTCTTCTACCACATCCCGTGTTGTGCCGGAAATATTGGTTACAATCACTCGCTCATATTCAAGCAAAGCATTCATTATGCTGGATTTACCAACATTAGCTGCTCCGACAAGCGCTATGCTAAGACCATTAGCCAGGATGATCCCTTTGTCTGCGCTATCAACTAATTTCCGAATATCAGCAGACACAGAATCTAAATTTTTTACTATATTCTTTTTTGTCATTAGCTGGATAGTGTCATCCGGAAAATCAATACTCGCTTCTAAAGGAGCAACTATTTCCACAAGCTTTGCCATAAGATTTTTAATATGATTTGAAAGTTTGCCCTGCAATTGATGCATTGCGGGTTCTAAGGCTAAATCCGTTTTAGCATTAATTACATTTAATACTGATTCTGCTTGGATAAGATCAATTCTGCCATTTTGAAAAGCTCTTTGCGTGAATTCACCCGGCTGGGCAAGGCGAGCTCCTGATTCGATGCAAAGTTCAAGGATCTTGCGTAAAGTAACAATCCCACCATGACAATTTATTTCCAATACATCTTCTTTGGTATAGGTTAGCGGTGCCCGCATTACAGTTACAATAACCTCATCAATAATTTCCTGTATTTGGTTTTTAGATTTAGAATTACTAATAACATGACCGTAATGCACACTAAAGCTAGGCAATTGCGATATTTTTTTCTGCCTGTGCTTACCCTTAAAAATCTTATCTCCGATTTTAAACGCTTTATTGCCGCTTAAACGAACAATGCCGATTCCCCCTTGCCCTAAAGGGGTTGAAATTGCCGCAATTGTATCAGTAGGATTGATCTTTGTTGCTATCATCGTTTAACTCGGTCCTAATATTTAGGAAAATTTATTGTCTTTAATGCTGTAAACGCCTCACCCACGACATAAAGGCTTCCTGTAACTAAAATAAGGTCATCTTTACTGGTACTATTTTCAAAAGCCATACTTATTGCTTCTTGAACTGTATGAGTTTTTTTAATAATCCGCTTAAAAGGGGCCAAAATATTTTCCAATTCATCAACATCCATTGCTCTGGGGTTTTGCGACTGAGTTAAAATAATCATATTCTGCTGCCGCCCCAAATATTGAATCATCCCTTTTACATCTTTGTCTCTACTCACTCCAAAAACTAAAATTGATTTTTTAGGAATAAAAATCATATTTACTGCTGCACGCAAAACCTGAGCTGAGGCTGTATTTTGTGCCCCATCAAACACAAGAAAAGGATTTTTATGGACTAATTGCATTCTGCCTGGCCAATGAGTAGTTTCCAGTCCGCGGCGGATAGCAATTGAAGAAATTACAATTTCATAAAATCTTAAGAGATGAATTACCCCTAGAGCTAAAGCAGCATTTACTACTTGGAATTGACCGACAAGACTAATATGCAGTCCAGGATAATCAATGTCTTTACCCGTGAAATCAAAAATGCTTCCATCCAGATTATTACCGACAACATCATAAAGAAAATCTTTTCCTATTTGATACAATTTAGCATTATTCTCTTTACAAGCACGCTCAATCTCAAGCCAAGCTTGAGGCAGCTGGGTTACAGTAACCACTAGCGTGTCTTTTTTTATAATCCCGGCTTTTTCCCGGGCAATCTTTTCAATAGAATCCCCCAGGATTTGGGTATGATCTAAACTTATTGCGACAAATCCGCAAATTAAAGGTTTAACAACATTGGTTGCATCAAGCCGACCGCCTAAGCCAGTTTCTAAAACAGCAATTTCAATTTTCTGTTGGGCAAAAAACATAAATGCCAGAACTGTATAAATTTCAAAAAAAGTCAGGCCTGGGATAGTCTCGGCATATGGTTTAATTTGTTCAACTAAAGCGATTACCTCATCTTGCTCGATCAACCGCTCTCGGGTTTCTTCCATAGCATCAACATAACTAATTTTAATTCTTTCTTTAAAGTCAATAAGATGCGGAGAAGTATATAATCCCGCCTTATAACCAGCCTCTTTTAAAATATTAAAAATAAACGCGCAAGTCGACCCTTTACCTTTTGTTCCGGCAATATGAATCGATTTGAATTTATCCTGCGGATTATCCAGCTTATTCAACAGCTGTTTAACCCGATCTAGTTGCATATCGCTACTAGTAAAATTCATCTCTTTTTCATGATTAATAAATGAATTTAAATATTCTACTGATTGCTGATAATCCATAATTTCTTTATCTCACTTTTAATGACAAAAATGTCTTGTTCCGGTCAAAACCATTGCTATCCCGGCTTTTTCCGCTGCATCAATCACTTCCTGGTCACGAATTGAACCGCCGGGCTGAATTATCGCGGAAATCCCCGCTTTTGCTGCCTGTTCAATAGAATCCGCTTTTGGGAAAAAAGCATCACTGGCTAAAACAGCGCCCTGACAGCGAATCCCAGCTTTTCTAATCGCGATCATAACACTATCGACCCGACTCATTTGTCCAGCGCCAATACCAACCGTTTTTGTATCTTGGCCTAAAACAATCGCGTTTGATTTAACATGTTTAACAATTGTCCAGCTAAAAACCAATGATTTCATTTGCTCTGGAGTTGGCTTTATTGATGTTACAAATTTTAAATTGTCTTGATCAAGTATTTTTATATTATTCTGCTGAACAAGTAAGCCGCCACTAACCCTCTTGTAATCAAGTTCTTGTAAATCGTTTCTATCCATACCGACAAAATCAGCAACTTCCATAATTCTAAGATTCTTTTTTTGTTTTAACATAGCCAAAGCTTCCAATGAAAATCCTGGACCAATAATACATTCTACAAAATCAGCTGAAAGAATTTCTTGCGCAGTCTCAACATCAACTTTGCGGTTAAAGCCGACAATACTGCCAAAGGCAGACATTGGATCACAATCTAAAGCATTTTTATATGCTAAATAAAGTTTATCGGCACTTGCCGCTCCGCAGGGATTGGTGTGCTTAACAATACTCGCGGTTGGGATTTGAAAATCTTTTACAATATTAAGAGCTGCATTTAAATCGATTATATTGTTAAACGATAATTCTTTACCATGCAGCTGCCGCGCATTAGCAACGCTGGCTGCCATTGCATTTTTTTGTTTATAAAAAGCCGCTTTTTGATGCGGATTTTCTCCATAGCGTAAATCTTGCACTTTTCTAAACTGTAAATCAAGTATTTCATCCAATTGATTTTCTAAGCCTTGCGGCTTGATCTGATTCTGTAGATAATCCGCAATTGCCCGGTCATAGGCATATGTGCGCTTAAAAACCTCAGCAGCCAGGATAGTCCTAGTCTGCGAACTTAAAGCGCCACTATTTTCTTTTAATTCTTTGATAATATCTTTATATCTTTCAGGATTACAAATAACCGCAACACTTTTCGCATTTTTTGCTGCTGATCTAAGCATCGATGGACCACCGATATCGATATTTTCAATCGCTTGCTCAAATTCCACACTTGGATCTGCCACTGTTTTTTCAAACGGATAAAGATTAACAACCACCATATCAATAAATTCTATATTAAACTCTTTAAGCTGATCTAAATGCTTTGGATTATCCCTTAAAGCAAGCAATCCGCCATGAATTTTAGGATGCAATGTTTTAACCCGGCCATCAAGCATTTCCGGGAATTGAGTAATATCGCTAACTGATTTTACCGGGATGCCTAATTGGGCAATTTGTTTGGCTGTGCCACCAGTTGAAATTATTTCCACTTTAAAATCATTTAAAACTTTTACTAAATCATCTAAACCGCTCTTGTCAGAAACACTGATTAATGCACGTCTAATTCTAACCACTAGCCTAATCCTTCCATTTATAATCATCCATTTATTAATTAAAACTTAAAATCAAAAACATCCGGTTTTTCAAAATCAGGAAAACACACATCACTGCTAGTGAGCTCCTGAATCCAACATTTATCAAAACCCAATTGCTGCGCATATTCCACAATTAATTGATATTCCTGATGGTTTAAAACTCTGTTTATTTTTTTAAAACTATTTGCTCTATACCGAGGCGCATATTGACTCATTAAGCTCAAACCAATATCATTGCCTATTTCTGCATGCAAAAAATCCAACACCTGTTTACTATTTGCAATATTATTCGGCAATATTAAATGGCGAACAAAAAGACCGCTGATCGCTTTTCCGGATTTATCCAGCTTAAAACCGCCAACCTGCTTATACATAAGCAGCAGCGCTTGTTTAGCATAGTAAACATAATCCGAAACATCCGAATAACTTAACGCGGCATCCTCGCTGTCATACTTTAAATCAGGCATATATACATCAACTATCCCCTCTAGCAATTCTAGTGCTTTTGCAGAATCATAACCATTAGTATTATAGATAATCGGGATACTCAACCCTTTATTTTTAGCAATATAAATCGCCTCTATAATCATCGGCACAAAATGCGTGGGACTTACTAAATCGATATTTACCGCTTGTTCTTGTTGCAGTTTGAGCATAATATCAGCTAATCCAATAACGCTGACCTTATTTTTAGATACCTGCTGCTGGGATATCTGGTGATTCTGACAATAAACGCAGTGCATATTACAATGAGCAAAAAATATAGTTCCCGCTCCCGTGTTTTGAACAAAAGGCGGCTCCTCTCCATAATGGCGCTGCCAATGAGAAACTTCCGCTTGGTTGCCAGCCTTGCAGTATCCTACTTGCCCGGCCAATCTATCTACATTGCATTGTCTTGGACATAAACAGCATTGATAAAGCATTTGGTGTGACAGCTTTATTTTCTTTACAAAAACAGCATTTTCCAAAGCCATATATTTAGGGATATATTTGTCGATCATCCTTAATCCCTGAGCTTAGAATAAACATGTCTGGCAAACTCTTCTGCCTGCTGTTTACTGCGCACACTGTTTATTGCCTGGGCTTCCTCTATTTGCGCCAAGATTTTACCAATAATTGGACCTTTAGCTAATCCTAAAAGACTCATCAGCTCATTCCCATCGATCAATTTCTCTGTTTTATTTATGACGCTTTCCATCTGAAAAAACTCTATAATAATTTTAAAAAGCTCTTCCTCATAAAAAATAAAATTTTTCGTTTTGCTTAAATTGCCCTGCATTGCCCATCGATCAGCGATGGTTAAAAGCAAAATCAATACCGCATTCTCCCCAGTATCTCTGATAAATCTAAATTTAGATCTTTTACTTGGTCTGCGATTCACAAGCTGTCCTGCTCTTAAATGATACAAGACCATATTGCTCAGAACGTAAATCTCTTTTCTCGATAATTTAAGCCTTTTGCCGATTTTTCTTACTATCAAAGATCCTTGTTTTTCATGGGTATAAAAATGTACTTTATGATCATCCCCCACAAACCGTGTCTGGGGTTTGGCAATATCATGCAGCAAACAGGCTAGTTTTAAAAGCCAAAGCCTTGATCTGTTCCCGCAAAGTTCTTCAGCCAAATACGCTTTCACTCTATCCGCAAATTCAGCCGGGATTTTCTCAGGTAAAACTTTTAACAATTTTTCTAACTGAGCCAAGCTTTCCAAGGAATGATCCCAGACATCGAGATGATGGAACAATCCCTGATCAACACCTCTTAAAGCCTTGATCTCAGGTAAGATCACATCCCAAACGCCAAAGCTATCCATTTGAAGAATATGCTTATAAGCACTTCTTCCTGATAATATCTTGGCTAACTCTTCGGCTATACGCTCGGATGAAACATCCGCAATTCTAAACACATTATTCTTAACCAAGGCTGATGTTTGTTGATCAAAACAAAAGCCCCATTGACAACAAAATGCATATCCTCTAAGAATCCGTAAAGGATCATCTTTAAAATTTTCCTTGCTAGTAATTTTTAATTTTTTGTTTTTTATATCAGTAATCGCATTAAAGTAATCAATTATTTCCGCCCTGCCATAAAACAAATCCTGCACTTCAACACAAAGGCTATTGATCGTAAAGTCCCGCTTTTTAAGATCACCCCGAAGCGTTTTTGCTCTGAAATCTGTAAAATCTAATCTGAATTCCTGGGCAGCTTTATGATAAATAACTCTAGCTGTTTTATGAGTTTCATCTAAAACAACATAATGCGCGTCAATCTTACGCGCTAATTGTTTGGCAAACTCAAGCGCTCCAGATTTAACCGCGAAATCCCAATCAATTACTCTTTTATAATAATCTTGCTTTATAAATAAATCTCTCAATGCCCCGCCGACTAAATATACCCGCAGTTTTTTCTCTTTAGAAATATTGAGAATATGCTCTAATATATTATCATTTTCAAACTTTTTTAATTTTTTATAATACTTATTAATCGCTTTATCCATTGAGAAATTGGAGTTTTTCAAATACTTCCTCTTCAACAAATACTGGAGCATTTAAACGCAAGGCTAAAGCAATGCTATCACTCGGACGAGCATCAAGATCTAACAATGCACTATCAGACTTAAGTCTGATCATCAAACGGGCATAAAAAGTATTGCCCTCCAGCTTATTTATAATAACTTGTTCCAGCTTAGCGCCAATTTTTTCGATTAAATTACTCAGCAGATCGTGGGTTAAAGGTCTGGGGCAACGCAAATTGCTTACTTTCATTTTTATTGCAGCAGCCTCTGCTACCCCGATTATGATTGGCATTTGCCTCTGCCCATCTTTTTCCTTGAGGATAATTATCTGATCATGCTTATTTTCATGCATAATTATTTTAAAAAGCTCTACCCTAACCATTGCCAACCCTTTCCTATATAACAAAATAATCCTTAAAATCAACCTATCCCAATTGTTTCAAATAATACTCCTAATGTCTTAGGATCGGGGATAAGCAATAACTTCCCTGACAAACTTGAGGGGTCACTGGTAAAGGAAACATTAATGCTAATACCTTCATTATGACAAATATTATCTCTAAGAAAATCAATAGTTTCTGTATGATTAAAACTTACTTTCGGCACACCACAGCATGTCTTAAGATTGAACATAGAATCTATAGCGGAAAAGTATGTTGCCGCAATAACAGTAGAAAGTTCCGAAAAAATACTTTCCTGGTCTTTCAGGGTAAGATTTTCAGCATCAACCTTTTCCAAATCATCCGCGTTTATAAATTTATTCATCAGTTGAATTGCGTCTTTATGGGATAAAATAATCAGTATTTCAGTCAGGTCAGAAATAGCCGCTACAGTAAGATAGGCTACGACAATCCCTCCATTTTGATTTTCAGTATGCAATAATTGTTCTTTAGAAAAAGCATCTAATGCCGGCAAGGAAATATCAATCTTTTCCTTTGATATTTCACCAATCGCTGTTGCAACATGGCTTATTCCAATATTTGCCATTTCTTTTAATGCTGAGCTTTGGATCTCATCAAATTGTTCTACCCATTCCATTTTTAACTCCTTTTTGCTTTACAAAATCAGAAATCAATTCTTTATAGCGCCGATCTTCTCTGAGATAAAATAAATCCGGATCATTATCTAGGTGCTGAAAATCATTATACCCGAGCGCTATTGCCTTCTTTAAAGCAGAAAAAGCTTTATCTAGCTGCCCCAACAAAGAACAACTACATGACAAATTATACTGAATTGTAGGATCATCCGGTTTTAGCTTTGCCAAGCGTTTATCGATTAATAGTCCATTACTGTATTGCCCTGCTTTTGTATAAGCCTCCGCAAGCGGAACCAGCGCATCTACATAATTAGAGTTGTCCTTTAAAAGCTTCTCAAAAAACTCTATCTCAAAATAAGCTGCTGAATTTTTATTTAAAGATTTTTTATTTTTTTTCATTTCAATTCTCTCTATTATTTGAAGTTATCTTCATTTTAATTTTTATGATTAAATTAAATATACTTTCTAAATTATATCCTTCTTGAACTATTCAGGCTATTAACCGCCTCCTAAAAGAAAATATTCTCCCACCCCAATCAACATTAGACCAAATAACTTTTTTATTTTTTCCATCCATTGCCCGGAGCGAGGCATCTTTTTTAACAGGCCAATAAATATTCCGAGAATTAATAAAGGAAAACCCATACCCAGAGCATAAACAAACAATAAACTTATTCCCAAACCAATATTTTGTTTGCTCGCAACATAAGCCAAAATCCCCCCTAAAACAGGGGTCGAACATGGTCCCACCACCAATCCGGATAAAGCTCCGGTCAAAAATGCTCCTGCCGCGCCTGACTTATCTGTGCTTTTAATTTTCCCCAGCAAAGAGAACTGCGGCATTCTAAAAACTTCCAACATAAAAAGACCCATCAAGATAAAAATATTAGCAATTATAAATCTTGTCCAAAAGCTATGTTGAAAACTGCCAAATAATTCCCCACTGAGTGCCGCTAACGCTCCTAACAAAGCATAAACTATTGCCAGTCCCAAAATATAACTTAATGAAATCAAAATAATCTCTGTTTTACTTTTTAAATTTGCGGTCCCAAGGCAACTGACAATTACCGGCATTATCGGATAAACACAAGGTGTAAAACAAATTAAAACCCCAAATGTAAATACGGCAATATATGTAAATATCGAAATATTATCTGATAATACTTGCATAAACCGCTATCTCCCCTTAATCTGACATTATTTCCTGTTTTTCACAAAAAATGTTTTTAAAACAGCTCCCCCAATAAAACCCCCAATATGAGCCCACCAAGCAACCCCCGAGCTTTGAGTTTCAATCAGAGTATAATAACCCGCTAAAAACTGAATTAAAAACCATATTCCCAAAAAAAAGAATGCAGGAACATCAGCAATAGTCCAGAAAATAAACACTGGCAATATTGTAACAATTTTAGCTTTGGGTGAAAGCAGAAAATATGCACCCAAAACCCCTGCTATACAGCCGCTGGCTCCGATTACAGGTATTGTGGAACTCAAATTCATGATAATATGCATACTAGTACCGATTATTCCACATAAAAAATAGAACAATAAGTATCTTAAGTGACCTAACCGATACTCTACATTATCACCAAACACCCATAAGTACCACATATTTCCAATTAAATGTAGCCACCCGGAATGAATAAAAAGCGAAATTATCAAAGAAAATATTTTATTTATTACAGTTGCCCAAGTTATCTCATCCCAAAAAATAAAATAAGCCGGAACTAAAGCATATTTATCAATAAACAAGATTAACCCATTACCCAAAAATATTTCTTTGAAAAAAATATATATATTAACTAAAATCAAAGCAATTGTGATAATCGGGATATGCTTTGACCTTAGCTTATCTCGCAGTGGTATCAATATGAAACTCCTTATTAATCCTTAGCTTAGAGCTATATTTTATCAAATTATTGAGTTTTCTGCAACACAATTTGCCAGGGAGGATATTAAGCGCATTTGGCTAAAGAAACTTGTAATTATAATACCCTACAAATAAACACTTTATAACTACAGCTCATGTTTTATGATTTATTTAAAATTACTTTCAGTTCCGCAGACTAATCTTCCGGCGAAACCGCACCCGATAAATCAACCATAAATAAGCCGGAATGTTTCTGCCTTAAAGTTAAATACAGGCTTCTTCAGCTTTTATATTTATATGATCTCTTGATTTTTCTTCAGATTATACGCGCAAAAATGATTTATTTTACAGATTCCACATTGAGGTTCACGTGCACGGCAAATACTTCTGCCATGAGCGATAAATAAATCATTTACCTTGCCCCATTGCTTCCGAGCGATAAGTTCCATTAGATCCTGCTCGATTTTACAAGGATTATTAGCTTGAGTCAACCCCAGCCTCTGACTTAAGCGCTTCACGTGAGTATCAACGGCAATCCCTTCATTTTTGCCAAAAGCATTATATAATATTATATTCGCTGTTTTTCTGCCAACTCCCGGCAGAGAAGTAAGTTCCTGCATATCGCGAGGGACAATCCCCTTGTATTTTATACAAATAATTCTTGCTGTTTGAATAATATTTTTTGCTTTACTATGAAACAACCCTAAAGAGCGGATTTCATTCTCCAAGGCATTAAACCGAGCACTCGCATAGTCACTCGCTGTTTTATAATTAAGAAACAATTTCCGGGTAATCTGATTAACTCTAATATCAGTACACTGGGCAGATAATATAGTTGCCACAAGTAATTCTATATTTGTCCTAAAGTCAAGGGCTATCTTAGCTTCTGGATACAGTTTACATAATTTTTTTAAAATAATAATTCCTAAGTTAACCTTTGTTTGTTCGTGCATAATTTACCGTTTTTCTTAGAATTGCTTTTAATCTAAATATTCTTTAAAAAAATATTTGCAATAAATTTTATTTCCCAGTATAATAAAATTTAATTATTACAAAAGGAGGTTTCAAATGAAAGCAATAGTCGATGCAGATGCCTGTGTAGGTTGTGGACTTTGCGCAAATATATGCGCTGAAGTATATCAAATGCAAGACGATAAAGCTATTGTTATTGGTAATTCTATTGCCGATAATTTAGTTGAGTCTGCAAAAGAAGCAGCTACCAGCTGTCCTGTTGAAGCAATAAAAATTGAGGGCTAGGCTCAAAGCCCTCAATTTTTATTCCAAAAACAGATCCACTAAGTTTATACCTGCCATATTAATACTTTTTATTAATTAAATAGTTAAGATCATCCCAAGGCTTATGGCTACCTTGAATTGCTACAATTAGTTTGCGATTTCTACTAGTAAACGCACCTAAAAAACAATGCCCTGCTTTGGTTGTATAACCTGTTTTCCCAATTAAATCATTAGAATCGCGCCAAAGAAACTTATTATGATTCTTAATGCTGATAACTTTTTTATCACTACCCGCAACTTCAGTCATTTTAGTTTGCATTATGGAAACTAGCTGACGATTATTCATACAGGCTTTCATAAATAAAGCAAGATCATACGCTGTTGAATATTGTCTTTTTTTATATTCCGGCAACCCAGTAGCATTCAGAAAAAAACTATCTTTTGCTCCCATTTTCTTTGCTTGTTCATTCATTCGCAATGAAAATTGAAACTCTGTCTGAGCCATTGCTTCTGCCAAAACTACCCCAGCATCATTAGCAGATGCCATTAATAAACATTTGATCAGATCAATCACTTTATATTCTGCTTTTTCAGTCAAATACACTTTGCTGGGCGCAATTCCAGCAGCCCTCTTGCTAATCGTTAAATAACTATTAAGATCAAGATTGTTCGCAGACATAATTGCGGTTAAAACCTTAACCGTGCTAGCGGCGGGCATCCGCACATTAGCGTTCCGGCTATAAAGAACCTTTCCAGTAGCCGCATCCATGATTATTGCTGATTTAGCCGTAAGCCCTTCCTTAACGGCAAATGCCTGCGGACATAAAAAAATTGTCATTACTAAAATAATCAAAAATATTTTCATTAATTGTTTTAATCTTTGCATAGCGGATTATTTAATCTCCTATAAATGTAAGAATTATTTCTCTCTGCCTTGGGCGAGTATAAAATTCAACAAGAACAACTTGTTGCCAAGTTCCAAGAAGTAACACTTTTTTTTCAAAATGAACAATAATGGAAGGGCCCTGAATTGCCGCCCGGACATGACTAAAACCTTTGCGCCATTCCATGTTTGATTATGCTTATAATATCATGTTTTTAGTAAAATTAGAATTTATTTTAGTAAGCATTTGCTTATTATCATTTTTTATTTTATTGACTGATTTGAAATATAAAGCTATAATTTTTGATATTACTAATAACCTAACTCTTCACTAACCTTTTAGGAACTAATATGAAAAGTGAAAACTATAGCAAAGACAAAAAACAGCTTCTGGCAATTCTTAAAAAGTTATCTTTTAAAAAGCAATCTGTAGTTTTAGCTAGCGGCAAAACTAGCGACTATTATTTTGATGGGCGGATAAGCAGCCTTTCCAGTCAAGGATCTTATCTAATGGCTAAAATTATTCTCAATATGATAAAAGATGACAAGATCACTGCTATCGGGGGATTAACTCTGGGTGCTGACCCGATTATTGGCGCAACCGTAGCCCTTAGTTATAAAACCAGTACGCCGCTCAATGGTTTCATTGTGCGCAAAAACGAAAAAAAACACGGAATGCAAAAAATCATTGAAGGACCTGAACTAAAGAAATCAAGCAAAGTACTGATAATTGATGATGTAGTCACTACCGGTTCTTCGACAATTCAAGCAATTGAATCTGTTAAAAAAATAGGGTGCAAAATAGTCAGAGTTATTGCTATTGTCGACAGATGTGAAGGGGCAAAAGAAAACATTGGTAAAATGGGATGCAAATTAGAATCTATATTTACAATTGAAGATTTCAATATTTAGCTATTATTAAAGTTTTAAAATTGTTCAAACTTTAACTGATTTAAGGAAAAATTATGGATGTTATAGGCATAATACCAGCAAGATATGGGTCAACCCGTCTCCCGGCTAAAGCATTAGCTGATATTTTAGGTAAACCAATGATCCAGCATATCTATGAGCGAGCCAAACAAGCTTCCATCTTGGATGATGTTATTGTCGCTACAGATGATACGAGAATTAAGGCTGCTGTAGAAAAATTTAGCGGCAAGGTTGTCTTAACCTCCAAAGAACATTCTTCCGGAACAGAACGTTTAACCGAAGTAGTCTTTGATCTTGATGTCAAAATAGTTGTCAATATCCAAGGAGATGAACCTCTAATCGAACCTTCGATGATTAATGATGTTGCTTATGCTTTACTTGAAAATGAAAATCTAGTAATGTCCACGCTTAAACACCCTATAACAAATCAAGAAGATTACATGAATCCTAATATTGTTAAGGTGGTCACAAACAAAGATAATTTCGCTCTTTATTTTTCCCGTTCCCCAATCCCAAATATTTTGCGTAAAAATAGCGCCATCCCTAATTATCTATATAAACACTTGGGCATCTATGCCTACACTAAAGATTTTCTCCTAACGTTTAAGGGCTTAAAAATATCTAAACTTGAAGAGGCTGAATCACTCGAACAATTACGAGCCTTAGAGCATGGATATCCAATCAAGGTTATTGAAACAAAACATAACTCTGTAGGGGTAGACACAGAAGAAGATCTACAAAGAGTAATAGAAATTCTTAAATCAAAGACAAACTTTTAAATAGATCTTTCATTCCATTCAGATTTCATTCTGTTTATAATAGATAATGCCCTTGATTTGTCTTTTTCTGAAACATAAATAGAATATCCCGAAGCAATTGTTCTGATCGGCACGCCCCAATTAAAATGCGATGGATTGACTTCTGCCATAATCCCATGACTGCGTAAACACGCTTTTTCTACATCTGCATGAACCTCGTCCTGAGCGATACTTAAAAATTGCCAGTTTATATCAGGAAATTTATGAATTTTTCTAAAAAACTTTATTTGATCATTCATATCATAATACAATCCTACTAAAACAATCAGCCCAAACGCGCCAAACATCCCTGAACTTAAAAAAGAAATTTTAAGGCTAGAAGGTAGAATTATCGGAAGATAATACATAACCATAAATAAGATCATACTCAAAAAAATGCAGTGAAGCATCGCTTGATTTAAATTGTCTTCTATTATTTTTTTCTGGTTCTTATGGGCTTTACATTTTCTGGCCAAAAGAACTTCATAAAAATGTCTAGGCTGATAAATAATTTTCGCGTACAATAAACTAATCGCAGCGCATGTTAATAAAACAGTGAGAAACGAAAAAATATTTAAAGAAATCTCAAAAAAAGACAGTATGTACTCTGTAATAATCAGCGGCCACACTCCGATCCACAATGGCCTAATTCTGATAAAAAACTTTTCCTCATCCGCTGAGCAAAACTCAATCTTACGATTAAACAAAGTAACATATCTCGTCAAATATACAAAAATCAAACAAACAAAACTAAATAGCAAAAGTTGGGTTAAGTCGATAAGATTCCTTCCATAAAAGACTGAAACCTGGTCTAAGGCAAAAACAAATCTGAGCAATATCTCTGAAGCAAAAATCACAGCAACTCCATTGCCCAGACCAAATCTATTTATAAACTCTGAGGCTATTATAAGGATTATACTGCCCCCAATAACAGCTAAAATTGTAGTTAAATGAAATATAAATCCTTCAAAACTAATTATATTAAAGCTGGGAAAACTGTTTAATAATTCAATATCAAGCGCTATAAAATACGCATGAAACGCGCTTATCAATATAGCCGCGATTAAAGTAAAAATCGCCATCATATGCGAAGTCCCCTTAACTGAAAAAAACTTTCTATTTCCGCCAGGCACTAAAAACCCAATTACTTGGACAAGTAAGCATGCGTGAATGAATGGCATTATCCCCAAAGAGAATATTGAAAGATTTCTTAACTTACCAAAATGGAGTAATCCCATTAAATCAAAGAAACTGCCCCCCTGGGCAAGAATATGCTTATGATAAAAATCACTTAATGCTACCATTCTTACACCAGGAACAGGGATAAAATAAATCAATCGCACGAAAATAACTGTTAAAAAACTAATCATCATTCTTTTTAAAATAACATATTTGCTGGATTGTTTATTAAACATTTGTTTATGCTTCTCCTATAATTATCCCATTTTTATTACTTTAGCCTTTAACATATTATCCGGGGCAGATAAACTGTATACAAAATTTATGATAAAGAAATATTTAAGTAAATTCACTTCCCGGCAAAGGGAAGGCTTGACAAAAAAAGGCATGTGTGTTAATCTTAAAGCATTGAATGGAGTCATCTTACATTTACAGGGAGGTAAATCACCGGATGCCTAATAATAAGTTCCACTCTAATCACAAAAAGAAAACTGCTAAAAAAAGTCCTAACCACGCCTTAAAAATAGTTATCTTTGAGAATTCATTAGCTGCCAATGCGAGTGATTCTGATATAAAACGCGCTTCTTTTTTATTTAATAACTTACAAAAAAAAATCATAAAAACAAAAATTGCTCGAATAAATTTAAATTAAAACTTTTAGTTTTAGGCAATTTTACTCTGCATACAATCCGTATTTTAAAAATTATTATTGCGACAATCCCTTTAGATATTTACAATCTCATATCAAAAAGCTACTGGCAAAAAGAATAAAAGAGGGGAAAATATTTCTTTGCTACAGAACCAACATCTATTCTGATGTTGTTCCTTTTTTCTTCTTAAATAATTGCGAAAGTTTATCCAGGTTTGCGTGTTTATTATTAGATGAATTAATGTTTTGGTCGTGTATAGAATTATATATTTCTTTTCTATGAACAGGGACTTCTCTTGGCGCGGTTATTCCTAATTTAACCTGCTCTCCCCGAACTTCAACAACCTTAATTTCAATATTATCACCAATAATTATGCTTTCATTTGGTTTGCGCGAAAGAACTAACATCCGTATCCTCTATCTTTCTTAGCATGTCTTCTAAAATTAAATGTTGCACTGAATAATCTTGTTCATGCAAAATTACCTGTCTTCCAATTTTATTATTCTTATTTAAAATAATCGGAGCCAGTAAATTTGCACTTATTTCATCAGAATCTTTCGGCACACAAACTAAAGCATAAATACTACATTCGGATAAATCAGTAATTTGTAAAGCCATTTTGTCGGCTGCGCTTAAAACAGGATTGTACTCTTTCTGAAATTCATTTGGGTCAATTATTATAAATGCTAAGTTATTATCTTGAACTGATTCCAACCAAACAAATGGTTCTTTTGACCTATCATGAATAATTTCAAACTCCTTATGCTCGCTAAAACCAATTATCCCTTCAGGAAAAAACATAGATGTTGACTTAACCTTTAAAGCACTTTCCTCTTGAACTACTGAAGTTTTCATATAAAAGTAATCCCCCCTTCTAACAACGCATTAAAATGCGTGTCTATTGCGCTCTTTCAAGCAAAAATTCTAGACTTCCTAAAATATCAATTGTTATCTGATCTTCTGGTTCAATTATCAATACTTGCTCTAATTCATATTTTGCTCGAGCATAATTTTTATTTAGAATAGCACTCATTCCCCTTTGAAAATAAATCTGGGCACGCTCTTTCTCTAAGCCCTTAAAATCTAATGTCAGGTTCTGCATCATTGTAGCCTTACTCGTAAGCATTCCTTCAAGCAATTCTACTTGATTCTCGCGAAAGCCATCCATTTTTATTTTAAGATCACCTTCTTCCATCACTTTATTCTTAAGCTTAACAGTCACTTCTTCCAAGCGGTTTTTATATTCTTTTTCCGCATTTAGTTTGCTATTTTCAGCTTCGTGAAGAGCTGCGAGATACTTGGATTCAAGTAATTTATTTTTCTTTTCCCACTCTTGAGCGTTTTTCATCAATTTATCATCACATACACTCTCTAGCGCTACCATGTTTTTTTTCTGCTTTGCCAGACGACTTTCAAATATAGATTTTTGATTCACTAGCTTTTTATTCACTTCTTCTAATTGCTTCTTTTCTTTTAACAATAAATCTTCGTATTTAAGCGCTACTCCCTGCTCAAACAATTTTTTTTGTTTTTCAGATTCTTGTCTTATTGACTCCAGCTCTTTAATTAAACGCTGATTTTCCAATTGAGTATTATTTAAATCCTCGTTTAGAACTTTGGTGATTTTTTGTTGACTCGCTATTTCCTCCCCGGAATAAAGCGACAATTTTTTATTTAAATTAGCAATCCGATTATCTTTTTCCTGGATAATTATTTCCTGAGTTTTAAATTCTTCTTTCAGTTTAATTTGATATATTTTCAATTGCTCTGAAGATTTTTTTAATGTATCTATCTGCTGCTGCAATTCATTTTTTTGTTTTTCTATTTCTTTGCTAAATTCCAATTCTTTATTTGCCGCAAATTGCCGTAAAGTTTTTTCTCTATCTAGAGCTTGAGCTTTTACTGCTTTAATTTCCTCATCTTTATCTGAGATTATTTTGATTTGCATTTGTTCTTTTTCACGCATAACCATATCAAGCTGCTTATACTTCTCTTTGATCTTTTCTTCGAAATCTCCCGCGACGCTCAATGCGACCGCTTTATTCTGTTCTTCTTTTTTTTCTAACTGCTCTTTAATGTCCAGGTCTTTACGTGCAATAATCTGGTTAAAAACAGCTTGCTGATTTTCATGTTTCAGAGTTAAATCTTTTACCTGCTGTTTAAGTGCAAGCATCTGACTATCTCGCAGAGAAACATCTTCTCTAATATTTCCAATTTCCTGTTCGCGATTAAAAGTGTCTTTTTGATTACCTTCTACTATTTTTTGAATTTGCTCATTATATTGTTTTTCTTTTGATGCTAAAATATCTGCTTGCGCCTTAAGTTTCTCATTAAGCAGCTGAACTTCATTCCTCAGCAATTTCAGCTGCGCTTCTCTGCTGGAATTATCTGCTGCTTTTCCAAACTGATCAGAAAGGGTTTTAAGCTTAATTTCATGATCAAGTTCTTTTTGGATTAAGGTCTGCTCATAGTCTTTGTTTTCCGCTACACGCTGTTGTTTGGAAATTTCAAGTTGTTTGTTCAGTTCTTCAATTGAAATTTTGCATTCTTCAAGAGTTTTTGTTTTTTCTTGCTTTAATTCTTTCTGCATGTTTTCTAATCCCAAGTTCTTTTTTTTGAGATCAGTGATTTCATTAAGAGACTGTTCATTTTTCTGCCCGAGCTGCGCTACCGCTTCCTTTAACTGGGCAATTTCTTTGCGCTGCGTTTCGTCGCTATTTCTTTTTTCCTGTTCTAAAGATTCTTGACTATCTAAACGCTCATCAGACTGTTGCTGCAGATTCTTTATTTTATTTTGAGCAGCACTCAACTGTTCTTGGAGTTGTGCTATTTGTTGTTGATTATCAGCTACAGGAACTTCCGCTTTTACTTCCTGCTGTTTTAAAAGCCTGTCATAAAGATCTCTTTGATTCTGTAAAGCAAGCGCATGTTCTACTTCTTGCTGTTTTATTTTCTTTTTAAGAAAAGCTATTTCAGTATCAAGAATTTTCTTAAAATAATAAGAATCCTGCTTTTTTTGTGCTCCTGAACTTTCGAGGGTTTGAGAATACCCATATGAACACAAAATAACTCCAAAAATAATTACAAACAAAAATAAATATTTATGTTTTTTATTTACGCATTTTAACCCTTTAGCCATACAGCTCAACATATTTATCTTTCGATTTAAATTAAGTTTTAACAAAAAAAACCGAACTCGGTTTCCCATAAAGAAACCTGCTCGGTTTTACCACAACATTTTGATCTTTTAATTGCTTTTGCATTAAACCTAACAATCTATTTTTGATTTTAAAATATAATCTACTAAAATCATAAATTAAAACAATCCACTCGATTAAATTTATCTTAAAACTCGGATTTTTTTCATCGCCCCTACTCCCCCCAGCCCTAGGTAATTTCTAATATTCAACTACATTAATTACCATTATTTAGCTTGAGTTTCATCTCACATTACAATTATCTAGTTTATTGCGCTAAAAGTCAAGCAAAAATTGACTTTTTTAAAGCATTTCATACTACATTTAGATTATTTATTCAGATAGGACTACAATATGTTGAGGTTTGGCAAATTTTAGACAAAATTATATGCTTAAAATTGTTGTGCTAATGATTTTTTAAAAACACAATATGTTGTATAGATTAGCACTTAAAATTTATTTAAAAGAAAGTTTTGGGCATAATTCGAGAGAAAATTTCACCAATTCCGCCATTTGATTTTTTATTTTTAATTTTTCAGACAAAGAAAACTCACCCCAAAAAGGCCTTGTTAAAAGATTATCACTGACAAAGCAAAGGGCAATTGCATTAATCTTTTTAAGGTTTGCTGCAGCATAAAATAATGCACACTCTAAATCAACCGACTGAACCCCTGCCCGGTAAAGCTCATCAGCAACTTCAGCCCCTTGATCAATGAAAGTATGGATGCTTAGGGTACTAGCTTTTTTTAAAAAAATGTTTTTTTCTTTAGCCAGCATTAGGCTACTGTCCACCAACTTCTTTGCCGGAAAAAATTCTTTCTTCAAACCTTCTCCAAAAGCAATTCCCAGTTTATTATAGTATGTTGTATCAAAAAAAGCCTTTTCAATAATTACATTGTCCGCTATTTTTAAATCTCTTACCGCTCCGATCGCTCCCAGGAAAATTATTGCTTTTACTCTTTTTTGGTCTTGCGCCAAAATACAATCAGCAACTAATGATTGCCCCATGCCTGTGTAAATAAAAGTTACTTTTTGATCTTTAAATACCCCGGTTAACCCATGAAACAACATCCCTCTAAAATATTGCGAATTTTTAAGAAAAGAAGCGAATAATTTAGGATTGAAAAATGGGCTGATTACCAAAAATTCGCCTATTTCATCATAACTTATTCCAAAAAGTTTAATGAATTTTTTTTCTTCGATTTTATTCATTTTATCTCAACCAAATCATAATCAATATTACCAAGACCTATTTCCTGCGCATATATTAGCTGATTCATGTAATAATCAGCACCCGGAAATACTCGGTTGAAAATATCTCCTTGAGCACTTTCGATTATCATGTCTGCAGCTGCCTTATCGCAAGCAACAGGATCTGTTGAGGCAAATATGCCAATATCATTTACTATTGCAGGCTCATCTTTTGCCATACAATCACAATTTTTAGTTATATGTATCGCAAAATTGAAAAATACCTTTTGTTTGACATTAAGCAATACGCCATATGCGTACTCAACCATTTTTTCGCTCAATATTTTAGCGTCTTCGCCATAACTCTCGGCAATAGCGGCAAATTTGCAAGCAGCGATACACTTTCCGCAACCAATGCAAATCTCTGGCTTAATAAAAGCCTTTTTCTGATTTTCAACAATAGCTTTAACTTGGCACTGACTCATACAGCGCTGGCAAAAAGTACATTTATTCGTTATTATTTTTGGTTTAATATTGGAATGCTGTCTCAATTTTCCTGAACGCGATGCAAGCCCCATCCCAATATTCTTAATCGAAGCCGCAAATCCTGTAAGCAAATGGCCTGTAACATGAGCAATGCTTACAAGCGAATCAAAATACATGACTGGCTTAGCGATATTCACATTTTTAAAATGTTTTTTATTTATCTCTATATCCATACTGTTTTCACCCCAAAGCCCGTCCGCAATGAATACCGGCGCTCCTAAAGAAACCGGGTCAAAACCATGCTCTGCTCCTAACATAAGATGGTCAACAGCATTAACTCTTTTACCTTGATAGAGTACATTTGTTTCAACTATAAAAGGTTTAGCCGCCTTTGACTTTAATTGATTTATCAATTGCTTAACAATTACAGCATCAACATGCCCAGTATTGCCTTGTTCGCCCAGATGAGTTTTTATCGGAATCATTTCCCCTTTTTTAATATCCTCAAATAACTTACTTTGTTTTATTAAATTCTTGAATTTATCAGCAGTTAGCACTTTATCCTGCGAATTTTGCACTGCCTGAAAAAAAACCATGCTTTTTGACATCGGGAAACTCCTTTAAATAATTAAAGCGTTTGTATCGGGCTCCTTATTATACCCATAATAATAATAATATTATTATTATTATTATATATATATAACACAAACAAAAACAAGAATTTCTTATACTATAGATTATAAATAAAAATATTCTATTATTTGAATATACGCCTTGTAATAAAAAAACTCCACAATTAATGTTGTGGAGTTTCAATTTGGAGCGGGAGAAGGGAATCGAACCCTCGTGTATAGCTTGGAAGGCTATCGTTCTACCATTGAACTACTCCCGCAATATTTTTTCTAATACAGCCCTATACCATTCGCTATGCTCAGGTACAGGACATAAACCATTTTATGGTTACGCCATGAACCGAGTACCGCAAAGCGGTACTCAGCGAAGCCTGAAGCCTAAACAATTTGTTTAGGCGAATGGTTTATGGTGGGCAGGATAGGATTTGAACCTATGTAGGCGTCGCCGGCAGATTTACAGTCTGCTGCCATTTCCACTCGGCCACCTGCCCAAAAAACAAATTACAAATATTAGCTTTCAGCTTAAATATTTGTAATTTAAAAATGGAGCTGGCGAGAGGAATCGAACCCCCAACCAGGTGATTACAAATCACCTGCTCTACCGTTGAGCCACGCCAGCCTATTTATTAAACAAATTGTTATGCTAAATTTTTTTAAAAACAAATGGCAAATTTTCTAAAAGATCACTTGCCAATAAACTAACTACTGCTTTTTTTTGCACTGCTTGATCAGCTGCTAAACCATGAACATTGACTGCTAATTCAGCTGCATTATAAGCACTGGCACCTTGCGCCATAAAACCACCAATAATCCCGGTGAGGACATCTCCGCTACCAGCCTTAGCTAATCCAGGATTTCCAGTTTTATTAATGAAAACTTTTCCATCCTTATCTGCCACTACAGTCTGATAGCCTTTTAATACAGTTACAATATTATACATAGAAGAAAACTCTTTTGCAAGCTTTCTTCTATTTTTTTGTATTTTCTCTATATCCAAGCCTAAAACCCTTCCCATTTCTCCTGGGTGAGGCGTTATTACTGATAGAGAAGTTCTATTATTCAAAATATCCAAATACCCGACTAAAGCATTAATCGCATCAGCATCAATAACCATTGGCTTATCAATAAACTCGATTAATTTTCTGATTAATTTCTGGGTTTGGCTATTTTGAGATAATCCGGGACCAATAATAATCACATCAACATTATTCGAAAAATGCTTTATCATATCAAATGATTTAAAACTTAGACTAGCCTGTGATGTTTCCGGAAGGCTGAGACTCATTACTTCAGTAAGCTTGCACTCAATAATATTATTAAGACTGGACGCAATGCCCACTGTCACGAGCCCGGCTCCAGACAATAAAGCAGCTTGAGCAGATAAACATGCCGCACCAGTTAATCCGCGAGAACCAGCTAAAACAAAAACATGCCCGCAATTCCCTTTATGAACCTGTTTTTTCCTATTCAAAAAAATAGAATTTATTCGCTGCATTATTAACCTATGAGAATTGCCATTGCTTGCGCATAATCACGAGTATGAGACATGCTTATAGTAATCGTATTAATATTTTTTTTCTTACGTAATTTTTCCATTTGTCCTTTTAAAACTACATTTGGCCGGCCATGTACATCATTTATAATTTCAACATCCCTCAAATTAGCACTTGTAAACCCATTACCAAAACCCTTAAGCACTGCTTCTTTTGCCGCAAAACGCGCAGCAAGATGTTCAAAATAAAATTTTCGCTTCATCGAATACTCTATTTCTCTAGGAGTAAAAATACGCCTAAGAAAAGGCTCTTTCCAGCGAGCTACTGCATCCTTTATTCGTTTTGTTTCAATGATATCTGTTCCGCAACTAATCTGCATCTTTGTCCTTTGGGGTTAAATTATATTGACTGGATAAGCATTTTCATTGTTCTAACCGCCTCATCCATGCCTTTAAGAATTGCTCGGGAAACAATAGAATGACCAATATTAAGCTCTTCAATTTCCGGTATCTTTTTTAATAATTTAGCAGTATTTTGATACGTTAATCCATGACCAGCATAGACATGTAATTCTATTGACTTAGCAAATTTTGCTGCTTTGAGCAATCTATCCAGCTGTCTCTTAACACTAATTTCTGTTTTTGCATTTGCATAAGTACCGGTATGCAATTCTACAGCATCAGCATTTACTCTTTTCGCTGCTTTTATCTGCTCGAGATCAGCCTCAACAAATAAGCTTACCCAAATCCCTTTTGATTTTAACTTGATTATAACATTTTTGATTTTTTTTTCTTTAGCGATTATATCTAAACCGCCTTCTGTTGTAATTTCCTGTCTTTTTTCCGGAACAAGCGTTGCTTGATCCGGCTTAATTTGACAGGCGATTTTTACAATCAAAAGGTTTATCGACATTTCCAGATTTAAGCGGGTTTTAACTGTTTTTTTAAGAATCTTAACATCTCTGTCATTTATATGCCGTCTATCCTCGCGTAAATGAACAGTTATCCCATCTGCGCCGGCAATTTCAGCAATCAAAGCGGCATCAACCGGATCGGGTTCTATTGTTTTTCTTGCTTGGCGGATTGTCGCAACATGATCTATATTAACTCCCAGTCTTACCATGATTAAATTCCTACTTCATTGACAATTGCCCGGCCTATATCATTAGCAATTTTTTTTATTTCATTTTTATTTTCGGCTTCAACCATTATCCTGGCAAGTAATTCCGTTCCGGAATAACGCATAACCAGTCTGCCCCTCCCATTCAACTGCTTTTGCGCTTGATCTATTTTCTGCTGAACTACCGGCATCTTCTTAAACGGCTTTCTTTCTTTAACCTTTATATTATGAATTAATTGTGGATATTTTTTAAGTCCATGACAAAGCATTTTAATAGTTTTTTTTGTTTTCTGCAAAGCCATTAAAATCTGTAGCGCTGTAAGCATCCCATCGCCAGTAGTAGCATGATCAAGAAAAATCATATGCCCTGACTGCTCTCCGCCAAAAATTAACTTGTTTTTAATCATCTCTTCTAAAACATATTTATCCCCTACATCAGCACGGATCAACCTTACCTGCAATTTTTCTAAAAGTTTTTCTAATCCAAAATTGCTCATAGATGTGCCGACAACAGCATTGTTTGACAATTTGTTTTCCGCTAGAAAATAGCGCACAACCATCGTCATAATATAATCACCGTCTAACACTCTGGCATTTTCATCACTAAATATAACCCTATCGGCATCTCCGTCAAAAGAAAAAGCAATGTCCGCTTTTTTCTTTTTTAAATGCTGTGCAGCAATTTCAGGATGCATTGATCCGCAATGTAGGTTAATATTTTCACCGTCAGGCTCATCGTTTAAAACAAAAACCTTTGCTCCTAAATCAGAAAATAGCTTTCCCGCGTAACCAGACACCGCGCCGTTAGCGCAATCAACAACAATCTTTTTACCTTTAAGATCTAACCCTGGACAACATTTCTTCAAATGCTCTACATATGAACTGCCTGCAACTTTTTTTATAACAACTTTCTTATGTTTTATTTTTTGTTTACTATTTAGCTCCTGAATAATCGGATGCGCTATTTTCTCTATAGCTCGCTCCTGTTTTTCTGAAAGCTTATATCCATTATGCTTAAAAAATTTTATTCCATTATCTGTCCAGGGATTGTGCGAAGCAGAAATCATAACCCCCATTTGGACATCCATCGCATTAGTCAAATAAGCAAGCCCCGGAGTAGGAATTACCCCAGCAGAACATACCCCAATTCCACAAGAACTAAACCCCTGAGCTAAATATTGTTCTATTTGATCGCAAGAACTACGCGTATCCTTACCGATAACAATCTTTATTTTGCTTACTCCCTTATGCGATTTCTGCAGCCATTTACCCAAAGCAATACTAACAGCAAAAATAATATTTTCAGTTAAAGGAAACTCACCAAACTGTCCCCGAATCCCATCAGTGCCAAATAAATGCTCTTTTTCCATCATATGTTTTTATCCTTTATCTCTACCCTAAGCAAAGGTGGAGTGCCTATAACTTCGATATTTTGCGGTAAAATAAAATTTACCACAGGAGAATATTCCCGGCCCGAACGCAATCCGCTAATATTTACATATGCCGTAATATCCATACGGGTTAATTTTTCTATTTCCTGCTCCGGGCCTCTGACCCTTATATCAACCGTACTGCGATCAACTTCTACGGTAAACACATTTCTCCCTAAAAATAAATGCTCGCCCATAAGATTAACTTCAACGCCTTTTAAGTCTTTATAAGCTTGAGGTCCTCCGCTTAATATGGCATGAATATAAAACCAAACGGCTATAGCTAAAAATAAGCTAAAAATTATCATGCCTAAATTTTTCTTATTACCCTTACTTAACTTCATTGCGCTTGTGTCTCCAATTGTAAAACATTACTTTTTTTTCTTCTTTTTGCTGCATAATATTTTTAAGTGCAAAACTAAAATCTTTTCCCTGAAAATCAGTTATTAATTCTCCCTGATTAGCTATCGATATTCTCCCTGTCTCTTCTGATACCATAACAACAAGCGCGTCTGTCTCCTCGCTTAAACCGATCGCTGCGCGATGCCGGGTACCAATAGATCGATCAAGTTCTTGATTTTGAGAAAGAGGAAAAATACAACCAGCAGCAACCAAGCGCCCCTCACTAATTATGACTCCTCCATCATGCAATGGTCCCAAAGGAGAAAATATTGTATTTAGCAATTCAGCGCTTATCCCTGAATCTATTCTTACCCCTGTTTCTGCATATGTTTTTAACCCCACCCCGCGCTCAAATGCCACCAAAGCACCTATCCGCTTCTGCCCCAGGCTAGTTAAAGATTGGCTGATTTTACTTATAACCCCCTCTTCTGGTAATGGGAAAAATAAATCAAAATATGTTTGTCCAATCTTACTTAATCCTCTGCGGATTTCAGGCTGAAATATTATTAAAAAACCAATAACAGATATGGCAAATAATTTAGTAAGGATCCAATTGATAACCGCAAGATTTAAAATATTTGTAAGCGAAAACAATACGATTAAAACAATAACCCCGCGAACCAAAGGGACAACTCTTGTTCCTTGAATAAACAACATAAATCTATAAATCAAAAACCAAATTATAGAAATCTCAAGCACCATTTTTAATAGTTCAAAAAAATTCCAATCTATAACCATATTTAAAGCCCCTGCTTGATTATCGCATCAGTCAAAACTGATACCTGTTTCATTTGCCGCACATTATGCACTCTTACTATATTTGCCCCATTCACAATTGATACTGCTATACTTGCCGCAGTGCCAAAATCTCTTTCCGGAATAGACAAATTTAACACATTCCCGATAAAGGATTTTCTCGATGTCCCGATCAAAACCCCACACCCCAATTTTTTAAAACATGCCAACTTATTAATAATTTTTAAATTATGTTCCGTTGTCTTGCCAAAACCAATTCCCGGATCCAACATAATGCTTTGTTGTTTAATCCCGCTTTTAATTGCTCTTTGTTTAGCTTGTTTAAAAAAAGTTTTTATTTCTCCTACAATATCTTTATACTTTGGGTTGATCTGCATATCTAAAGGCGTTTTATCCATATGCATTAAAATAACACCTGCCTTATGCCCTGCAATAACCTGTGCTAATTTTTCATCTTTCCGCAAAGCAAAAACATCATTTATAATACTCGCACCAAGCTCTAAACAATATTTTGCAACAATAGAACTGGAAGTATCTATGGAAATCGGCACCTTAAGTTTTTTTGCAAGGATTTTAACTACATGTCCGATACGTAAAATCTGTTCATCATCTGCCACTTGCTTTGACCCAGGGCGCGTAGACTCCGCCCCAATATCAATAATATCCGCGCCTTGTTTGACCATTTCTAAAGCATATTCAATTGCTTTGTCTTGGTCAAAATAATTACCACCATCGCTAAAAGAATCAGGAGTAACATTCAACACTCCCATAATATATGTACGTTTAGAAAGATCAAGCTTATACTTACCACATTGAAATTTACCGATATTACTGGTTTTTTTCATTTTAGAACTATGCATCTTTTTCTGCATCTATATTATTTGTTTCTAGATCAGCATCATTTTCTTCTTTTCTTTTTTCCAATTTAGCAGTGTCTTTTTTTTGCGGTTTTAATTGCTCTGTTGCCAAATCAATAAGATGTGCTTCTTTTTCTGCTGGCAAATCAAGCAGTTTACGAACTTCCTTAGAATCCATAACTTCTTTTTCTAAAAGTGTTTCCGCTAATTTCTTAAGTTTATCAAAGTTATCAGTAAGCAGCTTCTTTGCCTGCTCATAACACTCATCTATTATTTTGCGAACTTCTTGATCAATTATTACTGCTGTTTGTTCACTGTAATTCTTTTCATCAAGCATGTCGCGACCTAAAAATATCTGCTGCTGTCTATGCCCAAAAGTAAGATGACCTAAAACCTTGCTCATCCCATATTCACAGACCATCCTTCGAGCAATTGCCGTGGCTCGAGAAAGATCATTATGTGCCCCAGTAGTTATTTCTCCAAAAATTAACTCTTCACTAACTCGCCCCCCCAAGAAAACAACTAACTCTCCCAGCAATTCGCTTTTTGAAACAAGATACTTATCTTCTGTGGGAAAATTCATAGTATAACCCAAAGCAGTTGTCCCTCTGGGAATAATTGACACTTTATGCAAAGGATCCACCTTAGGAACAAGCATGGATAAAAGAGCATGTCCCGACTCATGATATGCCACTATCTCTTTTTCATTTTTATTCATTATCCGCGATTTGCGTTCAGGCCCTGCCATAACTCTTTCTATTGACTCCTGCAATTCTTCCATATTAACATATTCTTTATCTCGCCTAGCTGCAAGTAACGCAGCTTCATTAACTAAATTAGCAAGATCTGCACCCGTAAAACCAGGAGTTTGCCGCGCTAATGAATTCAAACTTACAGATGGATGAAGTTTTATATTGCGGGCATGTACCTTTAATATGGCCTCTCTGCCAATTAAATCCGGCCGATCAATAACAACCTGGCGATCAAATCTCCCCGGTCTAAGCAGCGCAGGATCCAGAACATCAGGACGATTAGTTGCTGCCATAAGAATAATCCCGGCTTGAGTATTAAATCCATCCATTTCAACCAGCAAGGCATTTAAAGTCTGCTCCCTCTCATCATGACCACCACCAACACCCGCGAAGCGTTGTCTGCCCACAGCATCGATTTCATCAATAAATATTATGCTACCACGCCCCAAAACTTTAGAAGCTTTTTTCGCTTGTTCAAAAAGATCGCGAACTCGGCTTGCTCCCACGCCGACAAACATTTCCACAAAATCAGAACCGCTGATACTTAAAAAGGGTACCCCCGCCTCACCGGCAACAGCTTTGGCTAAAAGAGTCTTTCCCGTCCCCGGAGGACCCATTAATAAAACACCTTTGGGAATTTTACCACCTAAACGCTGAAATTTCTTCGGATCTTTTAAAAATTCAATAATCTCTTGCAATTCTTCTTTGGCTTCATCAACCCCGGCAACGTCATTAAACGTGGTTTTAACATGATCCTCTCCGATATGCTGCACCCGGCTTTTCCCAAAGGAAAACAATTTATTGCCTCCACCTTGAGAACCGCGATAAGCAAACCAAATAATCATCCCTAGAATAAACAGCGGCCACATTAGACTTATCACGTTTAACCAAAACAGATTAGACTCTTTAATCGTAAATCCATCAACATTCAAACGTAATTCCTTGATTAAATCTGCGTCATTAAGCGGCACAGAAACCGTAAACTTACTCCCGTCTTGCATTTCTATAGCAGCTAACCCCTCTCCTAGTTCAACCTTAGTGATTTGGGAATTTTCCTTATTATCCTTATTATGAGTAACCATATTAAAAAATTCTGAATAAGACACTTTCTTTTGCAATGTCTTTTCAAACTGTTCAGATATTAGCCCCATAAAAAACAAAACAATCAGCAAAACAAATAAAGGCGTAAACAAGCGCGTTTGCTTATTTTTAGGAGTTTTCTTCTTTTGATTCAGGTTTTTTTCCTCTTTTTTATCCGGTAATATATTATTATTCATATCATCCTCTTGGGTTTTTATTGGGATAAGTACATATTTTAAAAACAGGGCGTGAACAAGTATAAATTTTAGCAAAACCGCATTTAAATAGCAAGCTTTTTCCTCGAAGAAGATTGCTAAATGATTAAAATTAAACAGGCTTTTTCCAATACAAGCAATTAAAAAACTATTCAAACATTATTTATATATTTTATAATATATTTGCTAAAATAAGCCAGGCTCGCCCCAAAAACAACTAAAATCAGCTGAACAAAAACAAGTAAATAACTTTGAATAAGCCGAACACCATAAATAGCTTTTATCATCCTTGCTTCAATATCTAATAATCTGATCATTAGCAATACTGCGATTATGACAAATATTGTTGTTTTTTCCAAGTTTGGCAAAAATAAATAAATTGAAATTAAAAAAATCCAGATTGGCATAATATAAGCATGACAACAAAAACTGCTTAAAAAATCAGACTGTAGCTTCTCTTTCCTTATTTTAATACAAACAGTATAAACCCAGTCTAAAAATATACTAATTCCAGCATTTAGCAATATAAAGATAAAAAAAACAAAAAAAACCACTAATAAAGCTACGGGGAATTGCGGATTAAGCTTGTAGGATGCAAATTGTTCGATTAACTGTAGACCAAAAGCAGTAAAAATACCCGCAAAAAGCAAAAGAGAAATAATCGGCTCAAAAGCGGATTCTGCTTTTATTGTGTTTTTAAATACTGAATCCGGCGATATGAAAACCAGAAAACCATTAAAAAATCTTGACCGCATAATAAGCACCAATTACTGTAAAATATTAAATAAATACCTATATCTATTTAGCTTATTATATCACAAAACCCTATTTATACATACCCTCAATACAAGCATTGTTTTACTTATTTTTTTGCTGTTTAAAAGACATCACTCCCACAATACATAAAACCAAAAGTAAAAATATAAAACCTCCGTGAGAACTCTTTTTCTCTTCTTTTTTAGCAATAGTTATTGGCAAAGCTACTAATGGTTGGGCTGTATCAACAATCATTCCTTGCGGAGTAATCCGCTTAAACTGAGGCATTGGCTGATTAGCTTCAACTTTAATTGATTCAATAAACGCTTGCTTAGAAACAGTTTTATCATCGGACAAAGAACTGCTAATAGGCTGATTTTGAACAGCTTTCAGGTTGTCAACTGTCTGAGAATCAACTTGTTCGGCTTGGGTTTTACGCTGTTCATCTTTCACCCTTTGCATTTTTATTGATGATTGCACCTGTTGAGGGCTAATATCATCGCAAAAAAGGCAATAACCCGGACTAGATAAAAATAAAACCGCAAACAAAATAAGCGCTATGCTTTTTAATTTCACAGCTCACTCCTTCTACATTTTAATTAATTTTTTTTTAAATATTGAACATGCGGCAAAGCCAAGGCTCTGGGCAAAAAGAAATCCTGAGAGCCCCTGTATTTTGCTCGATTATCATAATTCATCGTAATATCTCCGCTGTAAACAATTGCTTCATCCCGGGAAACAATTGAACCATTCATTGTAAATGATCCGACTTTTCCGGCAAAAGCATGATTTGTATACGTCACAGCATCTATATTTTTTATTTGATTCGGATCATCGGCAATACTGGTAAAATAAGTATTATCATAAGATGATTCATAAAATTTTCGATTTGAACCATCAATTTTTGTCCCGCCATCATTAGCCGTATAATCTCCGTTAAAATAAGGGTCCCCTGAAGAATAATACTGAACATAACCAATCCCGCTATCCGTAGAGTCTACTCCATAAGCTTTGGTAAACGGCGGTTTTAAATAACCGGCAACATTTGTTCTCCAATCAGCCAGCGTATAATCCCCGACGATAACATTACCCTTTGCCGCTAAACCGATAAAATCTTTAGTAGCGTTTATACTATCCGTAGCCGCCGGATCAATGTCTGGCTTAGTCCAGGAAGGCTTATTTACATATTCGAGATTTCCCAGAATATGGGTATTCCGGCCGGAATAAATACTGCCCTGTCCTTTTATTTTGCCTTTTATCAAAACATCGCCGCTAACAACTACCGGACCGCTTATCTCAATAGGATTAGCATCAGTACCTATTAAAACAATATTCCCCGCATGATTATTGTTTACCAGCGTTACTCCGCCTTGTTTAATTGTTCCATTATGGGTTACTGCCAAATCTTTATAATATTGCAAATCACCTAAAAAAGGCATGTCCAACAACTGTTGAGAAGGCAAACGATCACTTAAACCATCATAGCCGTTTTCATATTCAAATTCCTCAGCAATGCCGTCACCATCAATATCCTGAGGATCAGCCGTGGGATTAGTCGGCCTAGCCGTTAGATCAACGCTGGCGCGATAAGTCGCGATATTACTATGAGCGCTTGTCCCGGTAATACTGCCGACTGCTCCCAGTTCAGGATTAATCGAACCATAAATATCACCATTTACTGCTGGATTAAAATTAAAACTGAAATTTCCATTACTGCGAATATCGCCTTGACTAGTAATTCCGCTGCCCCAAAACCAGCCATAATTATTCACAAAGTAAGAAAAATCAAAAACCTTGGAAGGACTCATCGAATAGCGTACAATCGCGGTAATGCTTTTGGTTGTCCCATTAACCTGGGCAGTGCTGAGCAAAGTAATGTCTTTCGGAACAGTGCTGGCCATATCAACAGCCGTTACACTCACGGTATACGAGCCTCCTGGCACAGAAGCCAGTGTAGCATTAAGCGGAATACCCGGATACTTATTAGTCGGATCAGTTACCAGATCATCAAACCAGGTAAAAGCAGTTGTCACTTGTCCCTGAGTAATATAATAAGCTTCAAATAATTCAAACAGCTCACGCTTGACTTGATCAAGGCCGGTTTCCGCTAGAACATATGCTTGTAAAACCTCTTTTTCTTTTATAGTTGCCCGATTATTACTAATACTCCGCGACATAAACGCAACAAACAAAACACTTAAAACCACCATTACCACTAAAAACACCAACATTGCTGAACCCTGTTGCTTTCTCATCGCGCGCCTCCTTTATCATCTATTGCGTAAGCTTACTTGAGAATCCAACTGCATCTGCACAGTATCTCCGATAATCGACTGTGTGCTTAAAACTAAAGCTATTTCTATCAAATCAATACTTGGCTGATTAAACCTTAAATCAGTGATATGCTCTCCTTTTATCACTGTATCCCCGGTAGCTAAATTAGTTCGCACAAATTGCTGACCGTTTATCCCGCCCAAAGAAAACTGGATCTGGTCTGACCAAGTCACTACCCCTCCGGAAAATGATGCTGGGGTTTGAAAGATAATCCGATCTTCATTAGGCGCAAAATTAATTATTGTCACCCTGCCCGGAGCAGATTCCGACAATTCTGTAGTTATCATATTCATAATTTGACGGGTAAAGGAATGAACATCTATTTGTACTTCACTGGTCAGCCAAGCGCGTCTGCCGCTGGATAATATGCCAAAAATTGCTAAAACAATCCCTGTAAAAATCGCCGCTACAACCATTAGCTCGACCAAAGTAAAACCATTTTTATTCCTGAATTTTTTCTGATTTAAATTTCCTATCTGCATGGCTTACCTTACTGTTATAAGACTTGATAAAATTAAGTTACGCAGCCTTTCTCCATCCTGCCAAGACACCACTATGGCAACCTCAAGCGGATCATCATCTAAAGCATCACCCGTTCCGTCCCGATCAATATAGCCAACTGCTATTTGCTCAGAACCCAGAGAATTTAAACCATTGGCTCCCGCCCATGCCGTCCAATCAACCGAAGTAATATCACTTAAAGTTGTTATCGCGTCACTGCGCATTTGTTCCAGGACGCGCCGCGCATCTTCAGTGGCCACAGTAGTGCTTTTCGACATTTCATTTAAACGCAAGCAATTCATATACCCCGAGATCAGCCCTAACAAAACAACTGTTAACAGAGTAATGCTGATCATGATTTCAATCAGCGTAAAACCATTAGCATCTAGATTTATTTTTTTCTTTTTAAACATGGCCTATCCTCTAATTAAGCGGATCAATCATCTTATGTTATTTTAACATAAGATAAATTATTATTACTAAAAAATATAAATTTATTTCAAAAATTAAAACCCATAGCACAGTCAGCTGCTATGGGCGCAAACTATCAAATACACCAAAATAATGGTATAAATAATACCCCATGTTCGGCAACTGACGACCCTGGCAGCTGACCATTAGGGGTTAAAACAAAAACCCCGCAGCAGTTAGCTTCGAGGCCAAAACAATAGGAAAATTTCCCTATTAAATAGAAAAAACCCTAGGTTCGGAAGCTGACTGCCATGGCAACAAAAGCTGCTTTAGGCTCTCAAGTTTTGCGTCACCGGTTTTCACCGGTTTTGCTATTATCGTTATAGAGTTAAAGTTCTTTATAAAAGAAGTATACCACAAAAACGTTAGAGTTACCAACTAAGCGCGATTAAGAATGACAGCCTTTGCCAAACATACATGAAGGCGATGCCTGACATGGCCCTTTTTGCGCGCAAAAATCCTGCTGGGTTTTAGAACCAGTAGAAATAAAACCACTGGATATTTTTTTCTGAAGTTTTTTACTGCCGCAATGCACGCATTTAATTTTAGCCTTAGCCTGAGAAACTCCCAACAGAAATTCACTTATCTGATTACAATCACTGCATTCATATTCATATATCGGCATAACCTATTATCCTTTTTTCAGCGCCTTTTTAAAAAGTGTTTTTTCTTAGAAGCATATAATCTTCTCACTCGCCGAGTTTGCGCAGTATTAATCGCCAGCACATTTTTCTTTTTCACATCATAAACAGATTGCACTTGTAATCCATGAAAAAGAAAAACTTTTTTGATTTTTAAAATTTGCTCTCTGGACAAAGGCTTACACTCCGAAGCCCGCAAAGGCGTATTAATATATATTTTGTCCGCTTTTATTTTTTTAGCTAATAAAGCTATTTCTTCGGCAACATGCTGATTCTCTTTTACAAACATTATTTGTAAAGCCAAGGTTCCTTTAAATACTTTACGCAGTTTTTTAAGACCAGTTATAATCTTCGAAGCTGTAACATTTTTGTATGGATTATTCACACTTGCTAGAACATCATTTGTGCTGGCATCAAGCTTCGCCATGATGATATTAGCTTCCAGCAATTGATCTCTTACTGCTTTTTGTCCAAGAAGAACTGAATTTGTGATCACCGCCACGGGTTCTGGTCTGATCTTTTTAATCGCCCTGATAAGCCGTCCGAGATTAGCCGCTAATGTCGGTTCTCCAGTGCCGGATAAAGTAATGCAATCAATTATTACTTCAGGCAGCGCTTTTATTTCGGCAATTATCTTCTCAGTTTCAATGAAAATCCGTCTTTTAGCAATAACCGGTTTTTCCCTGCCTACCTGACAATATGCGCAGTCAAAACAACACACCTTATGCTTCTGGGCAATCGGATCAATCCCGAGAGATCGGCCCAATCGCCAAGAACTAACTGGCCCATAAATATATTTAAACTCTTGTTTTTCCTGCATCATATTGCTTTTATGCCTTTACAGTTATTAAAAAGAATAGATTAACGATAAAACAGTTCTCGTGTCATTTTTCTTCGCCTCACCAGTTGGATTAGCATTAAACTCATCAATAAAGCTGAATCTTAATGACATCGTATCACTCAAAGGATTGGTAAATCTTGTTTCAGCGACAACCCGGAAATCATCACTTTCTTCCAGATTTTGATACATTGCGATATCCTGAGAAAGCCTTGCTTTTTCAAAAACCGGCTTTTCACAAAAAACCCGCGGCACAAGGATAGCGTCAGTTCTTTCTTTTGTGGCATCCACATAATTAACATGTTCTAAACCTACCCCGACTTCAGCCATTGCTTTCCAATCTTCTGTATCGGAAAACCAATATCCTGCACCGACAACAGGCAGTATTCTATAATCAATATTAGAAAACTTATCATGTTCTGCGGAAAACTTGTAAAAAGCATACCACTGGTCCTCTAAAAAACTTAAGGCATAACGTAAAGAAGCACTATGCTTTTGCCCATCCATTTTTTTATTCTGAGAAGAATATAAGGTACTTGCTTTTAAAGTAACCTCATCTGACTCTGTCTTCTTATCGGCTTCGATTGCTCCGGTTAATTGTGAACTCTGCGTATTCCCTGTTGCCTTTGTAAATCCCAGAGATGCTTCTCTTTTCCAGATATCTTCAGCATATGCGTCAGTTGATAAAATCGCGAAAATAAAACCCAAAACCAACAAACCCATAATTTTTTTCATCCTTGAATTCCCTTTCCTATATTTAATAACTCTTCGTTATTTACCAAATGGTAATAAATTTTTTAATTTTTCTGTTGTCGTTTTAACTGTTTCAGTTGCTGTCCCGCCAACATTTTTACCCAAACCTAAAGCATCCCCGGCAATATTTCCCACCAGTTTGCCCGCGTCTTTTACCGATCCCTGCAGACTATCCGTTAAAGGACCGAGTTTAAAATTAGTCAAGCTAGAAAGAGTCGTATTAGCCAAAGCCTTAACCACAATAATCCGGACAACAGCCTCTGGATCAGTAATATTCTCATACTGCTCATCAACATTAATCTTAAACTCCTTAATTACCGGCTCACCGCCCTTAGAATAATCCTTGTATATTACCTTGCCGATTTTTAACTTCATCAAATCAATCTGAATCTGAAGCTTTTCTCCTGTGACTGCTTTTGGCTGATCTTTCTTTGCCGGCTCAGTTTTTTTTGCTGTTTGGACTGCGGTTAAAGAATCTAGATTTAAAACACCCTGCTTATTCTTTACAACCACAAATTCTTTTAAATCCAGTCTAACTTCGCTTAAATGCACTTTCTTCTTCATCAAAGCACCTAAATCATAATCCACATAAATCTCTGGTAAATCCATCATAATCTTATCTTCAAAATCAGCAGGATTATATAAAACCAAACCATTGATTCCCAATAATGTATTCATCAACCCGATATTAATGCTCTCAACCTGCATATTAAGTCCGGTTACAACTTTAACCCCGGTAGGAACCGCTGCTTTTACAATCATATTCCTGCCCACAGCCAAAACTATCAGCAGCACCAACAAAAACACAACAATACCAATACAAATTTTTTTAAGCATTGTTCCTCCTTTTTTATTTTAAACAGAAATATTCAATCTTGGAATAATTTTAAGATTATTTCAGTATACAATTTGCAGTCAATGCTGTCAATTAATCCTTGAAACTTATCATTTGACTTGATTTTTTAAAGTTCCAATCCCGTCGATAGACACCTCAACAATATCTCCTGGCTTCATATTACCAACACCCGGGGGAGTCCCAGTTGAGATAATATCGCCAGGCAAAAGAGTCATTACTTGGGAAATAAAGCTGATCAGATAGGGAATGGGGAAAATAAGCTGAGCTGTTGAAGAATGCTGTTTTAACTTACCATTAAGATACGCGCTGATCATTAGATCATCTGTGCTGATATCTGTCTCAATCCAGGGGCCGACCGGGCAAAAAGTATCAAACGACTTGGCTCTTGTCCATTGTCCGTCTTTTTTCTGAATATCGCGGGCAGTGATATCATTTAAACACGTATAACCCAAAACACATTTCAATGCCTTTGCCTCGGAAATATTATGGGCTTTTTTGCCGATCACTATTGCCAACTCAGCCTCATAATCAAGCTGTTTTACGCCAAGCGGATATTTGATATTATCCAAGTGGCCAATCAAAGCTGTTGGTGGCTTTAAAAAAATAATCGGCTGTTTGAGTGTTTTCATCCCCAGCTCCTTAGCATGATTTTTATAATTTAAACCAACTAAGATAATTTTTTGAGGAACAGTCGGAGGCAGCAATTTTAGCTGTTTAAACCCAATAACTTGCCGGCTAAATTCAATGTTCACAAAAGGAGCGGTTTTTAAGACTCTGACTGCCTTACCTTCTAATACTCCCCATAACTCTTGTTGCTTATAGATAAATCGCAATATTTTCATATTTGCTTAATCCTTGGATTATAACCATTAATCAGAAACACTTTTATGCCCATAGTCTACCATAAAAAAGGAAAACAGATAAAAATAATCTTTTTAAATTTTTTCAGATGAGAATTACTAATTGAAAAGGGTTTATTGAAAATTACCGCATACTTCTTTTAATACATTTACAATTATTTTATTTTTATATTGGCTTACTTCCTGCACAGTACTCGATCCGCCTGCGACAAAAATTGCATCCATTTTAGCGCGCTGCGCAGTGTCCATATCCACATCCATATCCCCGGCATAAACCGCATCCTGAATTTGAACATCTAATTTTTTTAATACTTCAAATAAGATTTTCGGTTTTGGTTTTAAGCTATTAATTTGATCAGCGCAAAGGATAAAATCAAAATATTTTTTTATATCCAAGGCTTTAACCACAATATCAGTATAAGCCGCCGGACGATTGGAAGCAATTGCCAGCAATTTTTTCCTGCGTTTTAAATTATAAAGCATTGCCTTGGCATACGGCTTTAATTTTGCATGTTTTTTTAAAGAACCCTTATGATGAGTGCGATACAATGATAAAGCTTTTTCCACCTGATTTTTCGGGAAGAATTGGGCAACAAAGTTTTTGTCTCCATGACCAATATTGCTTTTTATTACCTCAAAAGCAACCGGCTCATAGCCAAATTTATCCCGGCAAAAATTAAGACTTGCGCTAATCGCCTGATAAGCGTCAACCAATGTCCCATCCAGATCAAAAATAAATAGCTTTTTAACTTTAGCTGTGATCATATTCCCCTATTTTAAAATAAAAAATGATTGATGAATAAGCGGAATTAGCAAGGAGTTCCGATCTAGAACAAGCTTATTTTTTACTTTTTTTATTATTCCCAATAACGTATTTTCTTACTTTGATCAAATCAGTCGAACTAATATCAGTAAACTTCAAACCGAATAAATACTCTTTTTTTTGCGGTGGAATTTTCTTAACCCACATAACTTTGGTAATCGCATATATCGGCCTAGCTTCAAAAGCGAATTGAAACTGGATGCCTATGGTCAAATCCCCTGATTTTAAAAAAGGCATCCAGCGATCAATAATATCCCATGTTTTCATACTCAAACCAGTCGAAGAGAAATCTACCAGCAAACCAGCTCGAAAATTTAAAAGATCCTGAGCATTAAGCATATTAGGGGTCATCTTATCCATGATCAGAAAATTTATATCCAGCATTTGGCTTACGCGATTATTTAATCTTCTCTCAATGCCCATCCGAATATCTCCGCCCCTAATATTTTACTTTAAATATGCTTTGATTATTTTCTGATCCTTTACCGGCTTATCCATTGGGCCCACTTTAATATTCTCAATTTTTTCAACACTGTCATAACCCGCCACTACTTCACCAAAAATAGTATGCTTCATATTAAGCCAAGGGGTTGGTTTTGTAGTAATAAAAAACTGGCTGCCATTTGTATTTGGACCGGCATTTGCCATTGCTAATATCCCCGGTTTATCAAAAGTCACAGTCTTAACAACCTCATCAGCAAAAGGTTTTCCCCAAAGTGACTCGCCACCACGTCCTGTACCGGTCGGATCTCCGCCCTGAATCATAAAATCTTTAATAACTCTATGAAATATAATTCCATCATAATAACCTTTTTCAATCAAACCGCGAAAATTCTCGCAGGCTTTAGGAGCAATATCATCTTTAAGCTTAATTTCAATAATCCCTTGGTTTGTTTCCAATACAACCATGTTCTTAACCTCCATTTTTTCTTGCGCCAGCACATTTGCGGCAAACAATAATCCAATTAAAATACCGAGAATAACTTTTTTCATAACTGCCCCCTATTTCTATTGATCATGCTTTGATTGGCAATAATTTTCAATAAATGTCCAAATACCCGACTTCGAAACTTTATTCGATTTTGTAAATATTAGGCCTACTTCAAAATTATCTGAATTTTCGCATTTCTTAGCCCAAACAACTTTTACTTCAAGTTCTATATTCTGATGAACACCTGGCAGTTTAAAGTTTATCAGCAAGCTATCCTCTGAGGCGACTTCCTGCTCAAGGAGCAACTTCATCCCTCCGCGGCTAATATCAATACTTTTACCCGAAATTTTTTTTTGAGAATCACCTAAATAGCTACCATTAATCGCTGCCTGTACATCACAGCGAATAAACTCACGGATTTCATCCACCCGGCTAGCGCAATCATAAATAAACTTGGACAAACGCTTATTATCCGGCTCATTTGTATGATTAAACCTTATGCCCGTAGCAAAACGATTATTCCGCCCAGGTAATTGCCAAAGAATGGTGCCTTCAATCGGTAAAGGCCTGGACCCATCCGGAATATCAAGTTCAAGCTCTACAATAACTCCATTTTTTAAAGCAATATCAGTATACACATTTATTCCAATAAAACTTAAATCTTTGACCGCGATCTTGCGTTTTCCTTCAATCCCACCCTTAAGCTTAAAGCTTACTTCTGATAAGCCCTTAACCCGAACAAATTTTCTTCTTTCTTCCATAATTACTCCTTGGTATTTAAGCTGTCCTGTCCATCAGCAATCCGTTCAAGCAACTTCACAATAACTGAAATGTTTTTTTTCATAAAAATCGGAAACCCAATCAAATAACAAGAAAGCCCTAACCCCACAAATGTCCAAATAACAATCAACAGCTTAACCCATATACTACAGTTCATTTGCTACTCTCCCTATTTTTAAAAGACTCCCAATGAATCACATCAGCCAAACACCGTTTTTTTGATTGCGCCTTTAATTCATCCGCAATGCCCAGCGAAATAATGCTGACCAGCAGCAAGCCGCTTGCTTTGAACATCTCACCCACCTGCTCGGCATATTCTTTTTTATCCCCGGCTATCCAACAAGCCCCTATTCCCTGAGCGGCGGCGGCTAAAAGAATATTCTCTGTTGCCGCGCAGCCATCTTCCAAATAATATTTTGTTTTTTGACAAAACACAATAATTGCTGCTTGCGCATCTTTAATAAAACTGCCGTTTGCCGCTATTTCAGACAGTCCCAGCAAACTCGAGGAATCTTGAATTACAACAAACTCCCATGGCTCAACCGCCCTAGCACTGGGAGCTCTTCGTCCGGCATCAACTAATTGCTCTAAAACAGCGCGACTAATCTCTGTGGTTTTATATTTTCTTATACTTGTCCGATCGCAAACAACTTTATCGAAATCCATCGCAGTAATCCTTATTTTTTATTTTTCGGCATTCTTAAAATAACCGCTGTTATTACTACAGCACTGAATAATATCATATTCGTAATATTAAAAGTTTTCCAGACCATATCCGGAGAAGACATAGCCGCGGGAAACATTAATAAAAAACAAATCCATACGCCAAAAGCCCAATAAAGACTTATATCTTTTGAAGATCCTCTTTTAACCATTCTGTAGATCAAAGGAATATTCCATAAAGGTAATATGATTGACGCGATTAAAGCTATTTTTCTTAACACAGATACCTCAGTCAACAGTTTTCATACCAAATTCTTGTTTAACTTTAATCTTAATATCAATAAAATCTTTATGGCTGACATTAAACAGATTAGCTACCTTGCGGATAGTTTCCATTTCCCTAACATCCAATTCTTGATCAACACAAGCCACGCTAAATAGTATCTCAATAATATTAATTTTAGATTTATACGACAATTCCTTGCTGATCAAGCTTGTGAAACTATGCATGTCTATGCTTTGTTTTTGCGCTTGTTCAATTGACTGAAGAATCCAAGGAATATCATCTACCGGAACACTAGCAAAAGAAATTAAAATTTCTTTTATTTTTTCTTTTTCCAAAGGTAAAAATTTATCATCTGCCGCGGCAACAATCCAAAGCAAAACCCCTAAGGCAATCTTATCATCAATTTTATTTTTATCTAGACTCGAAGCCGACACCTTCCAAACCGAAGCAATTACTTTATTCCTAAATTGATCCAAAAATCCGCTCATAATCCCTATACTTTATTTATTATTTTTATACTCAGTTTCAACATATGATTCAATCTGCTTTTTAGACTCATCACTTATTTCTAAAAATTCAATTCCGGTTTCAAATAGATTTTCTTCATTTTTTTTAACCCAAGCAACAACTGTACATTTAGCAATGATTTTTTCCGCTTGACCCGGCAAATTAAACTCTACGCATAACTGCGTTCCTTTATCCATTTGCTCACTAGCCATGACCTTTAAGCCCAAAGGACATACATCAATACTAATACACTGCTTTTTGACATCCGGCTGATCAAGTAAATTATATTTTATTTGAGCCCGAAAATCACACCTTACATATTCTCTCCGCTCAACAGTTCTCCCAGTAGCCTTTTCGATAAATCGAAATAGTTTATCCCGATTCTGATCATCAATATAGGTAAACTGGATTCCGATATCAAGCAAATCCATAGTTACCTGTCTTTGCCAAACCATTTTTCCTTCAAGTCTGATATCCCCCTCGACTCCGGAAATATTTAAAACCAACTCCAAAACATCTTTTTCAGTTAGCTTTTTAGAACTAATTATCCTCAAACCATTACATCCCAGATCTTCCAAGCCAACCCTGTCCGGAATATCCTGATTCCCTTTGATCGTATAGCTTGCATGAGCGTCCACATTTAAACGCACATAGCCTCTTTGCTCTTTCATTACACTGCCTATCTTTTAAATGTTTTTAAAAACTTCTCCCTAAACAAGTATTGCATATTTGTTTTACTATATAATATTAAGGCTTTTTGTTCAAGCAATAAATGCTTAAATTCTATTCCATATGATCTAAAATCAGGATACCATTCAAATGATCAATCTCCTGCTGCACAGCCCTGCTGCCCAAATTTTTCAAACAGGTAAAAAACGGTTGCTTATTTTCGTCCAAAGCCTTTATTTCAACAATCTGCGCGCGTTTAATTTTTACATATGTACTCGGAACGCTCAGACAGCCCTCCTCTTCATCCAACTGTCCCTTTTCAGAAATAATCTCAGGATTAATAAATACCCAGATCGGATCTTCATTTTTAGCCACAACTGAATCATCCTCAATATCCGGGGCGATATAATCTTTGCGTAAAACAAATACTCGTTTTAAATATCCGATTTGCGGAGCAGCCAGCCCCACTCCATTAGGAGTAGCCAGCAAAGTATCCTTCAGATCTCGAACGACCTCAGCAAGCTGCGGATCATTATTCTGGACAACAGCTGACTTTGCTTTCAAAATATGCTCTGATTGAGAAATTGATAGGATCTTTTTAATCGCCATAATTATCACCCTCCCATTATTTGCTTATTATATTCACTTGATTCCGGTATTCTTAAAAGAAACATAAATCCAGCGATTAAAAGCGGGATAAAACATAATAAAGCTACCCGATAGCCCAATGCTTCAAACCGGCTGAATACAAGTAATAGTAAACCCCAAAGGATCGGACCAACTATCCCCGATAAATAACAGATAAAATTAAACATACCAAAAGCCTCACCCGCTGCTCCCTCCGGCACAATATTAACCACAAACGCTCGGGAAACAACCCAAGTAGAGCCTAAGCTTATGCCAGCGAGCACAACAATGATCCAATGATAGGGCGGAACCACTAAAGCTGCTACAAATAAGCAAATAGTCCACAAAGAAAATACCCAGATCATTGTTCGTTTACAGCCAATACGATCACTGATCAGTCCGGAAGAAATACTGCCGATAACGGCAAAAACCGTTCCCAAAATTACAAATTTAAATACATCAGCATCATTCAAACCAAATACCCTGTTAACATAAATTGACATAAATAACATGGTTACATTAACTACGCACAAACCGAAAAAAGCTGCTTTTAAAAATTCACGCAAAGCCGCGTACTCCTCTTTTTGAAAAAGCGTTACATACATCCGCTTAAAAATCTCAACAACCTGCATTTGATTAACACAAATCTTCTTTTGCTGCTCTAAAGGAATAACTTTGTCCTTAACAAACAACATACACGGAAGAGAAAATAATAAAAATAAAATTCCTGTCCATAAAAAAGATGCTTGATAACCATGCGCCTGCACAATCGGCTTTGTGCAGATCAATGCGATTATCGCGCCAAAGTAACCAAACATTTTTCCCAAACCGGAAACCAGCCCGACCTTTCCCGGAGAACTTATATTTAACATCAAAGCATTATAAAAAATCGTTGCTTCCTGACAGCCGATATTAGCAATCCCGAAAAATACCAATGCGCAAAATACATCATTAGTAAAACCCAAAAGTATGGTAAACAATATACACAATAAAGTAAAAAAAATGAGAAAAGGCTTATGTTTACCCCGCACATCAGCAACTGTACCAAAAATCGGGGCAAGTAAAGCAATAAAAAAAGTAGATACGCCAAAAGCAATGCTGTAAAAAATCTCCGGAGTATGCTTTTCAAGAATCAGCCAACGAACAAAATACAAAGAAATGATATTCAAGACAAAAAACTGATTTGCCGTATCATACATGGCCCAAGATATAATCTGACCATTTTTTTTAATCGCTGCGATCATAACTCTTCCTTATATTCAATAAATTCCAGAAAAATTAAGCTTATAAAACTGTGTTCATAGTATAATATAGTCTATGAATTATGTCTCTATTTTTTTAATTTCAGATATAATTGGACAATCTGGTGGCTGATCCTCCTTCGCCAAGGCTTCGGAGGACAGGTGGCTAATGGTCGATAGCTTATAGAAAAAGCAGAATACAGAAAAAAGACACAAGGTTGCAAAGTAGGGGCCGCGCTTGCCCCGGCCCGTAATAATAGACAAGGTGAAATCATTAATAAGCGGGCGCAGGCAAGCAGCGCCCCTACAATAAAGGGTAGGAATAATTATTTAGGCGGGTTTGAATCCTGATTTTGATAGGACTGGCAAAATCAGAGATTCATCCTCGGAGTCCCGCACGATGCGGGACGAGAATGAGCCAAAATGATTGATTCCGGACCGAGTGATAAGCCGATTTTGTTTTCAGTATTGCGTATTGAGTATTGCGTGTGAAAAGCAGGAAAAAGTTAACGTATTTACGCGTTGAAAAGTATTTTATTTTTAACTCATGCACGCGCTAACGCGCAAACTGGTTAACGGGTCATTCGTTTTATTGGAACCTAAGGCCTTTTACAACGTAGCGGTTGTTCTGCTTGGTAAGAAAAAGTTTTATCAGAACATCATCCTGTGTTTTATCAAAAGTCGCTTTCCAAAGCACAACAACAAGATCGTCTTTATGCAAACTGCCCATATATTCCCGATACATATAATTACCCACTGTCTGCTTAAGATATCGCGCAACTTGAAAAAATTTTGTTCTAGATCCCAGAACCTTTAAAGGTTGATCAAAATCCTTGGAATAAGCCATATAATTTTCCAACTGAACTCCTTTTAAGATATTATCCATGATCGGATCAGCTACTTCTTTCATTTCCTGGTTTGTCTTATTTCTCGGAGCAGCCTGAACATCTGAAGAATATATCGTTGGAGCTAGCAAAGTAAATAAAAACGTTATAACCATCAAGCTTCTTAAGTATTTCATCTTCTACTCCTTTTCATATTTCTATATAAAAAAATATTATACTTCCCCTAATTAATATTATACCCTAAAAAAAAATTTTATCCAGCTTCTAGATATGTTAATCATCCAACCCATAAACAATAAAACCATTGAATTTGGTTCTAACATAGCCTGTGATATACGCTAAATCCTCAAATATTAAAAAGATGTTCAAGTATATCATACAACCCTGCTTTTGCAAGAGACAGGAGCTTAAACCACAAATCGCGCCTTTAAAAGGTTAAGGTTACGATGCCCGTTTCGTCTTAGGGTAAAGTTATCGGCTTAAAATTTATTCTTTTTAACCCTAACCGTTAACGTTACCGATACGGGCTTCGTTACCGCTAAACCCTACCTATCTGTTTTCTGCCAACCCTTTTAAAGATAATACTATTCCGCTATCGACTGTATTGCTTTTTCGATCTTTTTCTCAATGCCTCTTTCCAAAAATCCCGGCAGGATTTTCTTGATTTTATCTTTAAAATCTGACTCTAACCATTTAAAATTAGGCGATTTATATAATCCAGACAATTGGAAGGCAAAGTTTACAGCAGTTGTATCATTGCGCATTAAGCCCAGTAAAAGCTGAAATTTTGATGACTGACTGAGTAAATCCCGGGCAATGCTTATTGAAAGCTGACTAGAAAGCATTTCATTGTTTTTTAAAATAAAATTTCCGGCTAAATTAATTTTTTCGCTGGATAAATCAATCTGTTCAAGCATGGCCATCTGATCAGTTATCATAAACTTAGAAGAAAGATTAGCAAAATCAACTCTAGTTAAAGCCGGTATATTAAAAAATTCCGACAGCCAGACAAAAAAACGAACATTTTCCAAAAACCCATTTTTAATTTCTAAATGTCCTTGCATCTGAGCTTGGGGATAACTATTATAAACAAGATCACAGGCAAATTTACCATCGATCTTTCCTGTCAGCTTAGCCTGAAGCTTACGATAAGCGCCAAACAAAGACAACAGCACTGTTTCCATTTCATTAGCGCTGACATCTTCAACTTTTAACTCACACCTTGTCTTTATCGGCCTATCTGAAACATCCAAAGACACGTTACCCTCTAATTTCCCGCCATAGATATCACTATTAAATGCCGCAACCTTTAAATCTTTATTCCTTAAATCAAACAATAAATCAAAATTACTCAGAGCAAAGTCATATATTTTATCAGCTTTATACTGCAAAATTATTTGTTTGACAAAAAGCTTAATTCGCTGATCAGGCGTCAAACCAAAGCTGGCATTATTAAATAAAGCTTTAACGATTTGTACAGAGTAGTTATTATTAGTACCCTTTAAGAATCCTATATTCATTTTCCCGTCTAAATTCCCTTTATCCACTATACAGGAAAAATCCAGATCAAGACTTTGCGGATTATTTTTTCTTAAACTCACCGCTTGTTGGGCAAATGTTGACAAACTCAGATTAAATGCTGTTTTTTCCAGGAAATCAATATCTCCCTTTATTTTTACCGGGATATTATTTATAACCAAAGTAGCTTGTTCTAAATTAATTTTTTTAGACGCAAACCGAACAATACAATTAATATCAAGCATATTTAAACTTGTGGGAGAAACATTGACTTTCTGCGGAATACGTTTATAGACTAAAAGATTTCTAATATATTTTATCTGCTCATTTTCTTTATTTATCGAATATTCCTGCTTATAAAAATCCTCTATAGTGGAAAATCCGCTTAAACTCAAAACACTGGCCTCCAAACTCCCTCTTAAATCAAGCTGAAACTTACCGCTGGAAAAATTAAGAGTATCGATCGAGAATCCCTTAGGAGTAATTCTTCCAAAAAAATCATACTTTACCGGCTGCTCAAAAACATTATCAGTTTGCTTTTCTTGCCCCAATGCCCGACTAAGCATCCGTAGGTTAATATCGCCATAGCTTACAATTTTAAATCCCGGACCGATTTTAAGTTTTGTATTGGCAATAATTGCCCGAGAAGCGATTCCCTTTCTTTCCAGGATATACTGCGAATCCTCCATAACGATTTTCAGCGGCCGGCCCTGAGCCAACAAATTAATTAATTCCACAATACCCTCAATGCTTTCTTTTAAAAATAGCGGGTATTCAAAAAAATCGATTTTAGGCTGGACTAAATAAATTTTAGAAATAATCAGCTGCTTTTTGGCAATAATTTCCTTTAAAGAAAATACCAGGGTTATTCTTTTAATCGCCAGGGGAAAATATTCTGAATTATGAACACTATCGTGCACAGCAACATCTTTGAGAATAATAAAGAAAGGCGGCAAATAATTGATCCTGCCGATTGTCGCAGGCTTATTTAAATATCCGCTTATTTGCTCCTCTATCTTAGACTTGTTAGCCATAAGCGCTGTTTTCACAACAAAGGAGACTAAAACAAAAAACAGAATTAATAAGGTAATTAAACCCAGCACCAGAACTGGTTTAGAAATAGACTGTTTCAAACAATGCCTCATTAATATAAACTTCCAAGCGATCTATAAAATATACAGCTTTATATTTTAAGCCCATGGGAGAATTATATGGATACTCTTTATATTCACTAAACAAAAGACTCAGTTGTTTAAAAGTAATCACCTTCTTTTTTAAGTCATATTCACTGCCCTGTGCTTGCATTTGTTCCATCTTTAAAAGATAAACCACCGCAAACGGCAAAGCATCTGAGCGGGGATAAAGCTCGACAAATTTAGAAAAAGATGTATAGGCATCAAAATAATTAGCGGAAGCAAAATAATACTCCCCGGTCGCGAATAAAGCATCATGATAATATGGCGAGCTTATTGATAAGCGCAGCAAAGAATGGAACTGCATAAAACCAAAATCTCTTTCGCCTACTTTAATTGACTGTTTAGCGCTATTAAATAGCTCCGCGTCTTCCTGGGCATAACCAGACATTGGCCCTAGAATCATACTACTAGCCAAAATTAATAATAAAAAGTTTTTCTGCATCCCTTCCCCCCCCTTTATTCTTGCGCTTATCTTTAAATATTATTATAACAAACCAAAAAACAGATTAAAAGCATTTTCCCGAAATTACGAAAAAAAGCCAACTCTTTTTATCTGAGCAAGAGCTGGCCTTTTAAAGTTTAAACTTATCAAACTGCTTATTTTTTAATATTTTCTGCTATTACCTTTAATAAAGCTTCCGGATTAATCGGCTTTTCGATAACCGCTCTAACCGGCAGCCACTCATCATCTGGTTTAAAATCATAGGCCAGATGCATATCATTTTTAATTCCCGTGACCATAATAACCGGAATATTTTTTGTCTTCTCGTCATCTTTAAATATTCTTGCCGTATCAAACCCTTCCGTTTTATTAGTCATCATAACATCAAGTAAGATCAAGTCAGGCATTTGCTCTTGCGCAATAGTAAAACCTTCTTTACCGTTTGGCGCGGTTAAAACTTCAAAACCCTTTGACATGAGCATTGTAGAGACTGCATCCCTAAAATCACCATCATCATCAATGATCAATAGCTTTCCTGCCATAATCCCCTCCTTTATTTGAACTATCACAAAATCAAGTTTACAGTTATAGCTTTAAGCGGTTACGGACAGGGTTACGATGCCCGTTTCGTCTTACGGTAAAGGCTGTGGTCTTAAAATTTATTGTTCTAAGCCTAAACCGTTGAACGTTACCGATACGGGTTTCGTTACCGTTAAACCTTACCGAGTGTCAACATATCTCCAATTAATAAACAATCTTGATTATAAACTTTTTATCAGATTATTGCAAGCCCAACTGCTGTTTATTTTTTATACATTGGTTTTGGCGTATATCTTGTATGTAATAGTTTATGCGATTTTTCTCCTAAAGGTTTACCTAAAAACTCCTCATATAATTTGCAAACAAAAGGATTTTCATGTGAACTGCGGATTTTAGTATCAGCATCTTCCTGATACAATCCTTGCGCTCTTTTAATCCGCAGCTTATCAGTTACCCCATAAGGTTGCCCACCGCCGCCAACACATCCGCCCGGACAAGCCATGACTTCAATAAAATGGTATGGCATCTCAGTTTTATCAGCAATTGCTTTTTCCACTTTCTTTAATACATACTCGACATTCCCAATACCGTGAGCAACCGCGACCTTTACTTTTGTGCCTTCAATATCAACTTCCGTTTCCTTCACACCTTCTAATCCGCGGACACTATTAAAATCCAGCTTAGCCAGTTTTTTATTAGTGACCAAACTATACGCGGTTCTAAGCGCTGCTTCCATTACTCCTCCGGTAGCGCCAAAAATTACCCCGGCTCCGGTATAATCTCCCAGGATATGATCAGGCTGCTCATCAGATAAATTAGCAAAATCAATCCCTGCCTGCTTGATCATCCGGGCCAACTCCCTGGTCGTTAATACAATATCAATATCCTGATGCCCTGAAGCAAACATTTGCTCACTTCTGCTAACTTCATATTTTTTCGCGGTACAAGGCATAATTGAAATCATTTCTATTTTTGCCGGATCAATCTTATTCTTTTGAGCATAATAAGTTTTAGACAATACGCCCACCATCGCATGCGGAGATTTAGCCGTAGAAAAATACTCAATCATATCCGGATAAAATCTTTCCATATAATCTACCCATGAAGGACAGCAAGAGGTAATCAAAGGCAGCACTCCCTTTTTATGGACAAAACGTTCGACAAATTCAGAGGCTTCTTCAACAATGGTTAAATCCGCCCCAAAAGTTGTATCAAATACCGCTTTGAAACCGAGCATTCTTAAAGCAGCATATAATTTACCGGTTAAATTTGTGCCCACAGGAAAACCAAACGCCTCTCCGATCGCGACTCTTACTGCCGGCGCGATCTGAACCACGCAAAACTTATCGGGATTATACAAAGACTGCCAAGCTCGATGAGTTTGATCATACTCGAAGATTGCCCCAGTCGGGCAATGCGCTGAACACTGCCCACACTTAATACACGGACTATCCGCCAAATTAATATCCCCGGCTGCTGAAATTCGGGTATTCATCCCTCTTTCTAAAAAAGATAAAGCCCAAACGTCCTGCAAATCCTGACAAACCTGAACACAACGTCCGCATAAAATACATTTTTCCGGGACCAAAGATATTGTTTTTGTAGAATCGTCTTCCGGTAAGTTTCTTAAATGATGCTTAAACGGAAATTCTCTTATTCCAAAATCACCTGCCAACTTCTGTAGCTCGCAATTATTATTTCTCCCGCACTGCAGACAATCATTAGGATGATTCGACAAAATTAATTCAATAACAGTTCTACGTGTTTCTTGCAATTCCTGATCATGCGTGATAATGTCCATGCCTTCATCCAAAGGAGTGCAGCATGAGCGCATCATTTTATTCGTACCCTTAATTTTGACAATACATATGCCGCATGCTCCAGTCGCATGCAAATCAGGATGCTTACAAAGAGTAGGTATATTCACATTAATCAGTTTAGCGGCATCCAAAATAGTACTGCCTTTTTTTACCTGTACATCGACATTATTAATTTTTGCTTTTATCATGGCTTACTCCCGTATTACCGCGTCAAATTTACACACATCAAAACATTTACCGCATTTGATACATAGTTCTTGGTTAATAATATATTCCTTATTTTCATTCTTCGGTATCGCATTTACCGGACAGTCTCTCGAACACATCCCGCAGCTTACACATTTTTCTTTAGAAATCACAAAGCGCAATAAATCAGTACATTTTTTCGCAGCACAGCGATGATCATTAATATGCTGATCATATTCAACGCGAAAATATTTCAAGGTGGAAAGAATCGGATTTGGCGCTGTTTGACCCAATCCGCACAAAGAAGCTTTTTTAACCGAATTACAGATATTTTCCAGTTTTAGCAGATCGCCCTGACTGGCTTTTCCACGAGAAATATCCTTAAGATAGTTTAACATCTGAAAACCGCCGATTCGGCAAGGCGCGCATTTACCACATGATTCATCAACACAAAAACGCAGATAAAACTTGGCAATATCCACCATGCAATCATCTTCATCCAGAACGATCATTCCGCCTGAACCCATAATTGAACCGAGCTTTTGAAGATTTTCATAATCAACCGGAGTATCGAGAAATTCCTTGGGAATTACCCCGCCCGATGGACCGCCGGTTTGAACAGCTTTTAATTTTTTATCTTCAAATACGCCGCCGCCGATTTCATAAACAATCTCACGGATTGTAATCCCCATCGGCACTTCAATTAAGCCGGAATTTTTAACCTTACCGGTCAAAGCAAATACCTTAGTCCCCTTAGAAGTCGCGCTGCCGATAGCAGCAAACCATTTCGCCCCTTTTAATAATATCACCGCGATATTCGCCAATGTTTCCACATTATTAATAACTGTTGGCTTTCCCCATAATCCTTTGATTGAAGGATACGGCGGACGAGGAGTCGGACAACCTCTTTTACCTTCGATTGAAGCAATCAAAGCCGTCTCTTCACCACAAACAAAAGCGCCCGCTCCCAAACGGATATCCAAATCAAAATTAAAATCACTGCCCAGAATATTTTCACCTAAAAGGCCATATTCCCGCGCTTGCTCAATTGCTTTCTGAACTCTTTCAATTGCCAATGGATATTCCGCGCGAATATAAAAATAGCCTTTATCCGCTCCGATAGCAAAGCCGCCGATAATCATACCTTCAATAACTGAATGCGGATCGCCTTCTAAAACACTCCGATCCATGTACGCTCCGGGATCACCTTCATCCGCGTTACAGATTATATATTTCTGATCAGCCTCAGTACGCCGCGCGAAATTCCATTTAGTTGCCGTAGGAAAACCTCCGCCGCCTCTGCCCCTTAAGCCGCTTATTTTCAGCTGCGCGATAACCTCTTCCGGAGAAGAATCAAAGATCACCCTTGATAATGCTTGATAACCATCTAGAGCAATATAATCATCAATGTTTTCCGGATCAATTATCCCGCAATTACGTAAAACAATTTTTAACTGCTTGGGATTATCCTCGAGTACCGACTCTTTAAGCGTTTTATTTTTCTTAATCACTTCACTAACAAGCTCAGCAATCGCGGTTTCATCGCTAATTTTATAGATAATATTTTCCGGTAAAATTTTTACAATAACTCCCTGACCATAAATACCCAGTTCAGCAACCCGGATAACCTGTACTTGTCCGTCTAGCTTTTCTTCGGACAAAACGCTAGTGATCATATCCGCGTAATCAGCCTCACGCTGCTTTCCATCAGTATCACAGACCAATATTATTTTTTTATCATTTTTTCCGCTCATCTTACTTACCCTTTACGTTATAAATGTGATCATTTAATAATTTTTTATTAGCAACATGTCTTTCAATAATTTCAATCGCGCTTTTTTTATCAACATTACCATATATAACCTGCGGCACGCCATCAATACAAACCTCAACTAATGGCTCAGCATAACATTTGCCGGCACAGCCGCATTGACCAACCGTAACAGCTAAATTGCGTTTCTTTACTTCCTGTTTTATAGTTTCTAATACAATATCCGCGCCCGCGGCAATCCCGCAAGTACTCATTCCAACTTTAATCCAGTTGTTTCTTGGCTTTGCATGCTCCTGCTTGATTTTGTTTAAAGTTTCCCTTGTCAGCTTACTCATTATTCTTGCTCCCTTCTTTAACATAAAGTGACAGAATGTCCATTACTTCTTTGGTCTTAACCTTTCCATACACTTTACTTCCAATTGTAATTACCGGAGCTAAACCGCAGCATCCTAAACATCTAACAACCTGAAGATGAAATAATTTATCCGGCGTTGTCTGCTCTTCTTCAACATGTAATATCCTTTTAAGCTCTGATAATATTTTAGGAGCGCCTTTTAAATAACAAGCAGTACCCATGCATACAGAAATTGTATTTTTTCCCGGAGCCTCAAGTTTAAAATAATTATAAAAAGTTAAAACTTCATAAATACTCGCCATGGGAACTCCCAAAATCCTCGACAATTCAAATGATACATTGCGCGGAACATAACCATAATGATTCTGAATCTCATGCAAGATCATAACCAGATTGCCTTTTTTACCCTTCCACTTATCCGCTAATATTTCTAATTCATTCACTGTTTTTAGATGATCTTGAGAATTAAGCTTAATGCATTTTCCTACTATTTTAAGCAATGATTCTGGTTTTACCGGTTTTTCCAGCACAGTTATTACTGGTAAAGATTTATCATTCGCCCGCAGCTCAAAAGGAAAATTCATTTCCTTATGCGCTCCAGTAATCATTATAATCGGAATTTCACGGCTTGCAGCATCAGCCGCGATTGCCTTGGCAATATCCGCACCTTCGGTTTTATAGCTCATCATCATATCCAGCAATATCAGATCCGGGGAATCCTGCTTTACCTTAGAAAACCCCTCTTGCCCGCTAGCCGCAGTAGTTACCTTATATCCGTTTGCTTCCAATAAAAGCTGTGTGGCTTCGCTAAAATCCTGATCATCATCAACAATAAGTATCCTCGCACCCATATTTATTCCTTTCTTACTTTTCTTTAAACATTCTGCTCTTCTATTTTTATCGTAAACTTAAACGAATTTCCCGCATTTTTCGGCTCAACCCAAATTTCACCGCCATGCTGCTCAATTATTTTTTGAGTAATAAACAAGCCAATACCAGTACCTTTGACTTTTTCCATACCCGCATAAATCAAGCGCGAGAACTTTTTAAATAATTTATCAGTATCAATGCTGGCAATCGGCCTGCCATCATTGTAAACTTCCACTTCTAAAATGCTGTTTTTGACTTTAGTCGTAATTCTGATTATCCCGCCTTCTGCTCCGTATTTAATCGCGTTTGACAGTAGATTATTGACGACAATCTGAATCAGCCCAATATCCAGGTTAATCACAATATCCGGATCGCCCTGAAGCTCAATTGTCATATTTTTTTCTTGAGCCAGCTGAAGAAAAGATTCTATGGCAACATCAAATATCTGCTCTTTTAAATTTGCCATTGTCTTTTTCAACATTATCTCATCTTTTTCGATCCGGCTTAAGTTAAGAAAATTTTTCACTGTGGCGGAAAGATAATCCAGATTACGAGACATCGAAACCAAAGTTTTTTTCTGCGCTTCATTCATTGGCCCGAGAAACCCTTTTCTTAAATTATAAGCATTTAAAACAATCGAAGATAAAATGCCTTTAAGCTCATGAGAAACAAAGCCGACCAAATCCAAATAATTCCGATTTAATACCTCCAATTTATTATTAGAAACAATCAGACTTTTTTCCCGCTGATCCAGCTTGCTGGACATGCTATTAAACGCGTCGGCTAATTCTCTTAATTCCTTTAAAGGGCTATTTGTTTGTACTCTATGCTGCAAATCGCCGCTGGCAATTTTGCTGGTCGCGCTTAAAATCATCGTCATCGGCTTGGTAATTGCCGCGGTTAAAATCAAAGCCAAAATAGCGGCTAAAACCCCGGCAGCACAGATAATTGTAAAAAACGCGAAGACTATTGCCCGTTCCGTATCGACAAACGGTTTTTCCAGCACCCCAACATACAGCATTCCGATAATATTATTCTCAATATCGACAATCGGTTCATATGCTGTCAAATACCAGGCATTGACCACAAAAGCTCTATCCACCCAAGTCCCGCGTTTTTTCACAACCTCATTATAAACAACTTCCGATATCCGTGTGCCGATTGCTCTTTGTTTTTTATCAGTTAAAACATTGGTGGCAATTCGCACATCATCCTGAAAAATAGTTACTGTTCCGACCGGATTGCCTTCATAAATTTTGTTTTGGAAAACCAGATTACGGATATTATCAACCAAAGAAAAATCCCGGTTAATTATTTTCCCGCCATAAATAATCTTGCTTACTCTATTCGATTTATCAAAAATCGGCATAGCATATTCAATCGCCATGGCCTGCTCAAGGATTTTTTTGTCTGTAGGAATTGCTTTGGGCGTAGCTAATATAGCTATCTTAACCTTTGCCGCTAAATCCTGATCAATTTTGATTAACTCTTGTTTGTCAATAATTCTTGTTCCGCCAATCGCCTTGCCTTCAAAAGCGCTCAAAGCAATCTGACTGACAACCTGTTGTTTTTGATCAATTGAAATCTGATACATATAATCCAAGCCGGTCTTCCGCTTAAATTCAATTAAATCAGAATTATCACAAGTAAGCTCAAATGCCTGCCGAATAGAATCTATTTGATTATTATAAACCGAACGCGCAGTTTGTAAATTACTCTTAACTTCCTGCTGCGCTTTTTCTAAAATATCCTTTTTAAGAATATCGGCGCCCAACATAGCGATAGAAACACCCAAAACAATAATCAGGCTGAAAAAAGATAAAAATATTCTTGGTTTAAGTGAATTTAGTTTCATTTATATTTATGCTTCCTGCGCATCCTTTTCCAATGCTTTTTCCAATAAATTGCTAAAATAAATTACATTTTCCAGCTCCAGCACCAAATTAACATTATTCACTACACACTCTCTGGGAGCGCGTAATCTAATTGGCGCAAAATTCAAAATACCCTTTACTCCGGATAAAACCATTAAATCCAAAACCTGCTGTGCCGCTGATTCCGGAACAGCAATAATCCCAATGCGAATATCATTTTTTTGAATAAACTCAATCATATCATCAGCAGCTAAAACCGGAATATCAGCCCGGGGATTTACCTTTAACGGATCAGCTTCAAACACCGCATCGATCCTAATCCCGTCTTTTTCAAACCCTTCGTATTTAGCCAAAGCCGCGCCAATATTACCCGCGCCCACAATAATCGCGTGCTGGATTATGTTTTTACCGAGGATATTATTCAAATGCTCAATCAGCTCATCAATCTGATACCCGCCACGCTTATTTCCAGAAATACCGAAAATTGAAAAATCTTTTCTTACCTGACAAGAATTTACCCCAATAGCATCAGCTAAATTGTCAGAAAAAATTCGGCCAAACCCCATTGTTTTTAATCTTCTCAAAGCATTTTTGTATCGAGAAAGCCGGATAATACTATTTTTATTCCTCATTGAATAAACCTTCTTGTGATTTTTTTCACAATAATTAAACTGATAAAAAAAAACATCTATTTGTTAAAATAGATTTTTGTTACTTTTTTCACAATATAATATAAATGTACCATATATCTGCCTCTTGTCAAGGGGTTTTGTTATTTTTTCACAAAAACCTTAATTTGCAAATTTTGATTTAAATAAACAAATAATTTTACCCAATCCTGTAGGGACAGGGCTTGCCCCTGTCCGTTATAGAATAATTCATAATATTATGTTTATCATTATAAAAAAATTATTGTACGAATTATATGGTCATAAAATGAACGTTGCCATTTAAATTTATTATTATTTATCTGATTGATTTGTTTTGTAACAGCGGATTTAAACGAACGGATAATTACAGATAAAGACCCAGCAAACAGTCCTTTATTATATCCTGTAGGGGCACAGCGTGCTGTGCCCGTATCATGTAAAATTATTATTCCATGGATATGATTCGGCATGATAACGTATTCGATTATTTCGACATTATCATATTGATTAGGGATATCAATCAATTGATTATCAATTATTTGACCGATTATTAATAATTCTATTCGGGATGGGGCAAGCCCATCCCCTACAGGTTATTGTATTATTTTACCAAATATGCATTCATGATCTATTGCACATATCGTTATAAAATATAAACCGTCTTTTGTGTAATCATATCCTTTTAATCTATTACTTTTTCTGGTTATTGTTTTTGTCATTTTTATTTTTCTTCACATAACGAAGCTGTAGGAAAAGCCCAAAAACAAAGGGGCTTTCCTGGTTAAAAACAAATTTTCAAAAAGTATTGCTGTTTTTTATATTATAATTCTAATTTTTCTATTCAACAACCTTTTTTGACTCATTGTTCTGAGTTTTTCCGGATATTCTGCCAAAAGCTGTATAATCTTAGGCAAATATCGAGCCATCCGGGCTCCTTTCTCTTAGGTCTTTATTCTATTTTACCTAATTTTAGAGAAAGAAGAAAGAACTTTTGGCCTGTTAGCTGGCTTTTCCTACAGCTTCAACACTTGAGCTCAGGCAGAGGAGGCCGACCCGGATTTTTCGGGGCGGGTTCCGATTGCCCTGGAGCGAATCGTTATGCTTTTGTATAATGTGAGACATATGAATCGAGAATTTTTCGAATCATTTTCTGATAAGGAGAATGATGTTTTTTTGCTACTTGCTTGAAGAATTCAATACTTTCCTTGCTTAAAGTGATCGTAACTTTAATGTTTTCGCTTTTCATTGCTAATTGATCTGGATGAGGTAAAAAATCCTCAATAAGTTCAAGTTGCATTGGTTCATTAGTATATTTAATTTTTCTTTTCATATAACACCTTTCCTTTTCGCCAATATCCGGCACCAATTATTCGAATAATCTTTTTTCTATAAGTAAATCGAACAGTGATTATGCCTGAATCTACTTTTCCAATACAGTAATATCGTTTTTCTTTTTTACTATGTTCCAAATCTATAGCAATAATACGCTGGGGATCCATGAAAGCAAGCTGTGCGATTACAAAAGGCACGCCATGTTTTTCCTGATTAATTCGATCCTTTTCATGATCCCATTCAAAACTATTCGTTGACATAAATAATACCCTTATATTTAAATATTACCATACTTTTATACATCTTTCAATATGGCTATTAATTTATATTTTATGCATGACATTTAAGCTTTTACCCCTTCATTTCTTTGCATGGCATGGCAAATCAATGCCATAATTACATTTCATTAGCTAAAAAAAACCATGCCCAGTATCGAGCTTTGCTCTGGTACTGGGGAAGCAAAGGCCGCACATGAGCAGGAAAAAAATAAAACCATTTTTTCCTATTTTGACGGCATAAATTCGACCAGGTGCTTTACCTCATTAAAAACATTCCGTAAAACACGGTCTCACTAAAAATCCCGCCCCACTGTAATTTTATGCGATGTTCTTCTTTTTGGGGTTCAGCAGGTAAGATAATTTCGGTGATTCACTCGGCACGCAAAACAGCGTGCCTTCACGCCAACAAGACATACTGTCTAAGTGGCGCTTCGCCGTCCTGCTTGTCCCGCGGTTGCCCAGGCGGGGGCGTCGTACAAATCCCCTACATCAAAGAACCTCAGCAATAAAATTCCAAAGGGGGAACTTCTTCCCCATATTCGCTACTTTTTATTTTTGCTCTTTACTTTAGCTCTTGCTTTTCTAAACCCTAAACCCCAATCCCTACTCCCTGCTTTACAGATTGCCTGAAGCGAGTCATTATGACCATTTAAATTCAGGTTTTTTATGGGATAGTGCACAATCTCTTAGGTATAAGTTCATTAGATTTTGATAAGGGACTCCTGTTTCTCCAGCCAAAGCTTTAAAATAGTCGATTGTTTCACGTTCAATCCGAATACTAATTTGTTTTTTTAATCGTTTAGCATAAGGATTTTTTATGGATTTTGAAAAATTATATTCTTTTCGCATAATATTGTTTTTCCTCGTTATTTGTTGCCTTTCGCGCGGATATGATCCTGATAATTTCATCATTTTCCCTGTAGCAGTGGCATACTACAAGTACTCTCAAATGCATACTTATTCCTAATAATACAAATCTGTCTTCGTGCTCAGAATGGTCAGGATCATAAATCATTTGAGCGTTATCATCTAAAAATACAGTTTTCGCTTCTTCAAACGAAACTCTATGTTTCTTTTGATTATTTTTTTCTTTATTTTTATCCCAAACGAATCGTATATCCATAATAATTATATCATAATTATAAAATAATTACCATTTTAAGTCAACAATATTTTTAATTTTACAATAAATGTCCTGTAGGGACAAGGCATGCCTTGTCTTTTATAGAATAATTTATAATATTATGTTTATCATTAGCCCATGTTATTGGATTATTTATAATGTATTCGCGAATATTGTTTAAAGAATCATTGGTACGAATTATATGGTCATAAAATGAACGTTGCCATTTAAATTTATCTGATTGATTTGTCTTGTAACTGCAGATTTAAACGAACCGATAATAATGGATAATTTGTTGTTTCTTGTATTTTTGTTAGAGGACAGGGCAGTGCCTGCTTCGCACCCCTCCTTTGTCGGGGCTGTCCCTACAGGTTTATTTATAATTAATATTCCATTTAATGAATAATCATAATTTTTTAATCTGTTTTGTTTCCTGATTTTTAATTTTTGCATTTTTGTTTGTTATAACATTTGAGCTCAGGCAGAGGAGGCCGACCCGGCTTTTTCGGGGCGGGTTCCGATT
>Ga0180007_10000471_pt1 | contig 68342 bp, 59 predicted proteins | sample MM_PC_MetaG_FD_121122 | JGI IMG/M metagenome (GOLD analysis project Ga0180007, IMG submission 121122) | Groundwater microbial communities from the Aspo Hard Rock Laboratory (HRL) deep subsurface site, Sweden - MM_PC_MetaG | ecosystem: Environmental > Aquatic > Deep subsurface > Groundwater... | reverse complement strand
TTTGCCAAATCCTCCAAAAGCCGGCGAAATGGCAAATCCTTATGGCGGTGGCGGGATGATTTTTGACCTTTGGGGAAACGTTGAAGTGTGGAATATGAACGGCCCCGGCTGGTACAGAAGTGATTTCAGAATACCTCTTTCTTCGACTCTATATTTATCAAGTATAACAGCTTCTTATAACATTTCTCTTGAACCCGGGATTTATAGCATGAAAATCAGAGTTCCCGGATATGCCTCACAAGATGAAACAGTAGAAATAAAAAGTGCGGGTGTTACAAAAGATATCAGTTTAGTGAAATCAGTTCAGGCAAGAGGTATTGTAAGCTTGCCGAGTCTCTTTCTTTCAACTGCATCAGCACAGGAGTTTCTTGATGAGACCGGAAGGAATAATCTCTGGATTAATCTTAGTGTTGAATCTTTTGACAGAAAAAGCAGAACCGGTACTTGTGTTGGTTTCCAGCAAAACGATCTGCTTAATGGGGCCACAGCCGCTGAATTTACTCTCGACGGCCTTCTGAAAAACACGTCTTACCATCTCTATGTAGAATCCGCAGGTACATTTGCGTGCAGTAAAATTGATTTTTATTCAGGCAACCCTGATTTGGGGACAATTAATCTTTCCTTCGGAGTTACTTTAACCGGCGCAATAATCATACAGGATGACATAACCGCCCTGATGTCTAATAACAACAATAACGGCGATAATAATGGCGGCTGGCCCAATGGCATGATGAACATGCCCCCGGCAGGTGTTCCTATACAGTTAGGGTTGAGGTCCATGCAAGATAATTCATGGAATTGGAATCAGGTTTACATAACAACCATCAGTTTCCCGTCAATTGCTAACTATAAGGTAAGAGGCCTTTCTTCCGGGACTTACGAAATTGACCTTGAGGGAATTGGTGATGTTGATGTAACTCCTGACGCTGAGCATAGAACAGTGTTTGTTGGATTAACTGATACAGTCAATCCTAGCACTATAACGCTTAAAAACCCAACAGGTACATTACGCGGCAAAATAATAAACAATTCGGGAAAGACCATAGTTATGAACAAGATTACTGTAATGATAGCTTACCCAAAGGCAGATGGCGGAAAGCCCAAGTTTGCAGTGCCTGATGCTAACGGAAATTTCACTGTAACAGATCTTCCTACTGGCCAAGCGGTTATTTGGACATCTGAATTTGCCACACCTCCTGGCGAAGGAAATCTATTTGGTATTCCATCAGGAAATTCCGGAACTTCGTGGATTTTACTGAATACCCAAAGCGGAACAACAACTTACCTGAATATTGACCTAAAACCCGCTTCAACTTTGTATATCAAGGTTTACGGGACTACAGCAATGCTCGATGATATTTATGCAAAAACTACCACATATACTGGTGTTCAGTCACAAAACCGTATGGGTTTTGGATTGGCGCGCGTCCAATCATTATTTATGAGAAAGGTTGCAGAAGACCTGGTTTCTTCAATGCAGCAAAAATATGGATTTATGCCGGAAGTTCAAATGAAAATGCCTGGCGTAAAAGAAATATCTGTTACGGCTGCATTTTCTGATAGGGGCTCTGATGCAAATGGTACTTTCATAAGGTTTGTAGCAAACGGCCTTGAACAAGGTGTTTACTACGCTTATCCTTTAGTTAACAGGGATCTCTATTCTAGCGGCAATGAGAAGGCAGTAAACTACCCTTATGCCTGTATTCCTTCGGAGACTTTCCAGCTCTTGGGAGCAAATGAAACGAAAGAAGTTGTTTTCACCATGTCTGCCGGTGTAAGTTTAACCGGTTCAATCAAAAGGCCTCAAGCTGGTGTTTCAGAAACTATATCAGTTTCACTCAGAAAACCTTCTACCGGTGAAACTATTGCAACAACTTCTGTTGATTTCTCATCCGCAAATAGTGTAAATCTTACTTCAAAATCCTTTGGTTTTGAAAAAGTATCTCCTGGGAAATTTATAATCGTTGTTCAGGCGCAAAATTATAAAGTTTACAGTAATAGCATCGAAGTTTCTGCTTCAGCGTTAGCCTTACCCCAGATTGAATTGAAAAAAGGCGCTTCAATTATCGGTTCTCTTTTTGATGAGACCGGTAAAGCCGTAAGCCAGAATGTGCTTGTGGAATGCTGGGCTTATCCTTTTGTTGATGGTTCTTACAGAGCTACAAATCAGCCAGGAGTTACGATTTCTTCAGAAACTTCCAGTTTGGGCCAGTTTACTCTGCCTAACCTTCCCGGCGGTACTTACATGTTAAAGATTACCCCTGAAATTGGCGCAAAAGTAAACTATATGGTTACCTCAAAAGCTGGTATTACGGTTCCCGAGAGCCAGTCTGATGTTGACGTTGGAACAATAAAACTTAAAAATGGAACTTCAATTTTAGGAAAAGTATTTGGCAAAGGAAATGTTGCCCTATCAGGAGTTCAAGTCAGGGCCTATCCTTCAAGTGTGCAAGACAAACAAGGCAATAAAATAAATGCAACTTCAGACGATAAGGGTATTTTTTCACTCAGAGGGTTAAATGCATCGATTAAAAGCTGGGAAGTTAAAGTAAATGTGCGCCCGGATGATCCTACAAAGTTCACCGATGTTCAGAAAAAATACGGTGTAAAAATATTGGTTGTAAAGGATATAACAACAGCTGCTTCGGTAATTAAAAGCGGTATTGCCTCAGTTTTCCTGGAAGAAACAAATGCAAAAGTTCAGGGTACAGTAGTTACTCCCGGTGGTGAAAAGCTTATTATGCCGTTCCAGATTGAAGGATTGCAGTTTGAAGATTATCCTGCGGCGCTGGTGTTACTGCAGTCGCAGTCAGACCTTTCCAGCGGCGACCCGATGTCAGGCATGAAGATAATAACAAATGTTGACGGTTCCTTTGAAATAAAAGGGCTTGTAGCAGGCAAATATTCAATAAAAGTATTTGCAAAAGGATTTGCAACCTACAGGCAGGACATTACTGTAGAAGCTAATAAAACATTGGATGTCGGTAATCTCGCTCTTACAGCCGGGTTATCAGTCGGCGGGACCATCAGGACCCAGGTAGGGACTAAAATATCGCAATCTGATGCTTCTATCGTAGTCGCTGCTACAAAAGATTTTTCAAAAATAGTATTCGGCGCGCTAACAATCAACCCTGTAACCTTAGAAGTTGACAGATATGATATTTACGGTGTAGAACCGGGCGTGCAGTATTATATTGTGCTTGTACAACCGGAGTTTAATAAAGTTTTTGTTGATCCGGGTATCGTTACCGTGGCTGTTTCTTCAGAAACAAAAAATGTTATTTACACGCAGTATGCTCCGAACTTTGAAACGAAGTCATTTAAATTAACTCTGCCTATCAAAGCATTCAAGGATATTGGTTTTACAAGAATAAATATTCCATTGGGTTCTAGCGAAGACTTGATAGATATTGCCAATCTTCCCAATGAAATTGATCTTTACTATATCTACGGTTATGCCACTGAGCCTTTAAAGGAAGAGAGCATCACTGAAGTAGTTACAACAATGACCACTTCAGGTGTTTTAAGGCCGCTTTCGACCGCAGAAGAAAAATTTGCTGACAACAGAAAAGAATTCCTTTTTGTTTACATTCCAAACGGTCAGGAAATTACTAATGGTTACTTTCAGCTTAAATTCACAGGTACAAGCTCTAAGGGTTTGACCGGCGAAGCGGAATATAAATTTTATCTTGGTGAAGACGGTAGAAGCGAAAAGATTATCAACCCGATGGTAGGAGGAAACCTTACTCTTGGTTCGGGTGATGAATCCGGTATAGATGTCCCTGCGGGTTCAATTGATGATGAAGTTGCGTTAACAAGCGGCACAAAAGCTTTCTGTGCCAAATACAATAATGAAACAGTTGGTGCAACCAAACTCGGCAAATATTCCAGAAAATCTTTCTCTTCTCCAATCACATGTTTCAGTGCGGATAAACCAGGTGTTCAGCTAAGCGACATTTATGAAATGCAGGTTCGTTTAGTGTCCGGGCCTTTGGCAACAATTTCACAAAATACTCCGATATCTGTCAAAATCCAGATTTCAACTTCGGCTCTAGACTATAATGAGGCAGACCTTAAGTTGTATAATTACAATGAAACAACTAAAAAATGGGATGCTGCAACAGGGACTCCTACAATTGACTGGTCCAAGTTTACATTAAGCTTGGGTGTAAAACATATGTCCAAGTTTGCAGTATTCTATGTTGCAGGCGGTGGTAATGGCGGTGGAAGTGCAGACGCAGCAGCCCTAACCATGAAAGATGCTTATGTGTACCCAAATCCTTTGAAGGGCGGGAGTTTAACTGCAGATGCAATCTATCAGGCCGTAGCTATTACTTTCAAAAAACTTACTGCTGAAGCAAGGCTTAAAATATTCAATATTGCCGGCGAATTGGTATTTGATAATGTAAAGGCAAATGACGCTGCCGTCGATACACTCATCTGGGATACAAAGAACAAGAGCGGTGAAAAGGTAGCCAGCGGCGTATACGTTTACCTGCTTACCAATCCAAAAGACAGTACTGATAAAAAAATAGGTAAGTTAGCGATAATTAGATAAGGAAAAACCCTGCATTGTCAGGGTACGCAAAGAGAGGGTATTATGAAAAACAAACTAATGGTTATTGCAGTCTGTTTATCAATGTGCGCAAGCTATGTATTCTCAGCCAAAATAGCAAAAGTTGTTGTCAGTGAATCGCGCGGCAAAGTAACGGTTAAAATTAATAAATCATCCGGCTGGATAAAGTGTTATCCAGGCATGCTTTTAGATGAAAATGCAACAATAAAAACTGATTCAAGGAGTAAAGCGACTATCATTCTTTATGATGGCAGCAGGATATCAGTAAACCCCAAATCAGAATTGTTATTAAAAACCTTGACCGACGGCCAAAAAGTCTTAGAACAAAAATCAGGCAAAATCAGGTTCAAAATAGCAAAACTCCTTCAAGGAAGGACTTTTGAGTGCAAAACTCCTACGGCTGTCTGCTCTATCCGGGGCACTGATTTTACACTTGATGTAAATGATAACAATGAAACGGAATTGAAGGTTTTTGAAGGCCTTGTAGCCGCAGCTAAATTGGACGGTACTGGCGGGGAATTCCATGTGGGAGCCAGCCAGAAAATGAGCTTTGTAAAAGACTTGCCGCCTAATGCGCCGACTTCTTTCAGCGGTGATGACAATAAAGATGAATCAAATTCCCGCAAGGAAGAGATGAAACTTGCTGTTAAAGCAGAAATCAATATGGACTTGTCCCAAGAAGCTGTTCAACAGATGGCAGCTCAGGAAATGAAGCTTGCACAATATCAAGAAGGTAAAACTGTTATTGATGTTTTTGGTAAAAGAGTAAGAATAGAAGAATACTTGGTTCGTGGCGATGAAGTAGGCCTGCAACCAAATCAAGTAAAGCTTGTGGTTGTCAATAGCAGAAAGGACAGGTTTGACTGGTATCAAAGAGTTGCAACATTCAATGATGTAGTGCCTGCAGATATGAAACTTGCAACAAAATGGATGGATTGGACAAAAGGCGCTACACTGCCAAGTTATTATACAGTTGCAAATGATATGGGTGCAAGCAATACAGTGGATAACATCAAATATGGCAATGCAGGTGGTTCTATTGTAGCTGGGGTGGATGATCCTTGGCAGCTTCAATACACTAATTTTTACTTCAAGATTAAAGATTCAACAATGTATAATGGAGCTCCTCTGGCACCAGTGAGAACTGTTTACCCGGATAAAATAGAGGATGTTGTTCCTGGTTTTGGAAGCGGCATGATAACAACCACCTTTCCTGACGGTGACAAAATGCATTCAAAACAAGATACTACTTTTTCCGGGATATCATATTCAGAGGATTATTACTCTTTGGATGATTATGGCAAAGTACCGGATTCGGAAACCTACTTAAAAGACCCTATGAAATATAACATGGAAGCTGTTTTTAAGTATGATAATTTTACCGGAAAAGATAAAAAGATAGATTTATGTGTTGCTCCTAAGCTATTTACAAGTGCTGGAATAAAGTAAAAAAACTTTGTATAATAATTTAGGCGATTACCAGTACGGACTGAACTGGTAAATTTAAGATTGGCTAATGTTTTTATAAAGGGGAATTTATAATGCTGAAAAGAATTGTTTTTTTTGTTGTTGCCGTGATTTGTTTTGTTTTGCCGTTATCTGCTTCAGATATTACCACTGTTTTCAATGTAAAAGCTCTTTTAGGGCAGTATGCTTTTGAAAAAGAATCAGGTTCGTATAATGGGAACTTGAATATTGATTTTGTTCCTGCTATCAAATTTAGTGATAAGTTTTCTCTTTTGCCTGCTTTTTATCTTGGATATAATGGCGTAAAAGATGTAACGGAATTAGTAGGTGGTGGTACTTTAGTCCAGCAATCAGCTGATTACAATATAGCGCTAAAACCGATTATCAATTTATCTAAAAATGTAAAATTAAGGGCAAAAGTCGGTTATATGAACCAACTATTTCAGGAAACAACTGACGAGACTTGGGGGAAGGGTTTGTTTGATTATAATAAAGTAACGGCAGGCGCGGATATTTCGCATAAGAACATTACAGCTGGATACAGTTGCTATACAATTGTTTTTCCTAATTACAACACTTTAGCTGAAACAGAAACCAAAGAAAAATACGGATCAGAACTCTCCAGTAGTTCTGTAGGGAAAAAGATTTTGGATTTTTCAGCGAGTGAAATTTCAGCTTACGGTAAGATTTATCCTTTGGATAGTTTTGTTATTGATTGGTCGTTCGGTTACAATTTAAAAAGTTTTGCTGATCAAAAAGTCATCACGGAAATAGTTAATGTTTATAAACCAGAAAATAGAGCTGATAATAGCATTGCGGTTAGCGTATTCCCTTCGATTGCGTTGATTCCTGCTGGACCGGTAACGTTATTAGGCGGGTTAAATGTGTCTATGATTAATTACAATTCCACTCAAAATCATTACAACGTAAAAGCCACTTCACAGGATAACCCTTATACGCCAAAATATTATGATTATTCAGAAACTCAGATAGCGCCAGTTGTTAGTTGTTCTTTTAATACAATTCCTCTTAAAGTTGACTTGTCCTATCAAATGGGTTCAAGAAAATACACAGAGCGGTTAGCGCAGGATTCAGCAGGCACCAATTTGGCGGATAAGACAAAAACTGACACAAATTATCTTTCTCTCGGTTTGACTTATCCATTATTTGAGAAAATGAGTCTTAAAATGTTGGTATCGCAATTTAATTCTGTTTCAAATATGAAATACGAACAGGTTTACAGATATAATTACACCACGAGTAATTATTTTGTAGGGGTAACGTACGAATATTGATAGAAGAACCTATAAATTTGGATAGGGGGTGTTAGAGATGTTTAAAAAACTGAGTTTAGGATTTTTAGCAGTGTGTTTTGTTGTAAGTATTTCTTTCGCAGGCGGGAAAGGTACTGCAGGAGGCCAGTTTTTAAAGATTATCGGCGGAGCCAGGCCGGCTGCTCTTGGCGGAGCTTTTGGCGCAGTTTCTGATGATGTCAACAGTATCGGCGCAAATCCAGCAGGTTTGGCTTATCTGCCTAAATCTGAAGCGGCTGCGACCTATACGGTTTGGTTTCAGGATATAAAATACAATTATTTGGCGTTTGGCATGCCTACAAAGATGGGTACGTTCGGGCTTGGGATTAATATGCTTTCAGTCACAGGCATTCCCAAAACTGATAATATCGGAGCTTATGTCGGCGGCTCTACTGCTGAAACCGCAACGAAATTCGGTGAAAGCGATACAGCCATAACACTTGCTTATTCGAAAGTTCTTTCGGACAGTTTAGGATTAGGTTTAAATTTGAAGATTATAAATATGTCCATTGATGACAAAAGCGCTTCAAGTTTTGCGGCAGACCTAGGCTGTTTGTGCAAAGTTTCACCAAAGCTGGATTTAGGTTTGGCTTTGCAGAATGCTGGCGGCACGATAAAGTTTATTGATGTTGCAGACCCGCTTCCTATGAATTTGAAAATTGGTTCAAAACTCCAGGCAACTGAGAAACTTATGGCTGCATTCGACGTTAATTATGGAATCAGCGACAGCGTTTCCACTGCAAATCTTGGAGTAGAATATGCCCTTGCACTTGGGGATAAAACCAAACTTCCTGTAAGAATTGGGTATAATTCAGGTTTAGCAGATGCTGGCGGCACCGCAGGTATTTCTGCCGGTGTCGGGTTTACTCTTAAGGATTCCTTCGGTTTTGATGCTACCTGGGCTCCTTATGGAGACCTTGGCGACACAATGAGAGTAGGATTAAAATATAGTTTCTAATACACCCAATTTATATATTATCCCATTATTACGTAATAATGGGACTTAGCACTGTGCCCAGAGATGACCTCCTACCAAATGGGGGTCATTTTTTAAATAATCATGAAAAAACACATAATCATTTTTTTAATTATTTTTATTTTCAGCAGTTGCCTGATTTACGGGCAAGATATTCTTATTACAAACATCAAAATTAGTAATACAAATGGCACTACCCAGGCTGAAATAGACTTGAATGACTTAATAAAAATCAAGGGAATCAACATTAAAAAAAATGAAGGTAAAACATTATTGGAATTCCCAAGTTACTCAACGAAAACCGGCAGGGTTTATGAACAAGTGAAAATATTAAGCAAGACTCTTTATAGCCAAATTATTGAAGCAATAAATAAACCGGCGGAGAAAGCCGCTAAAAATTCAAATCAGGAAATGGGTTTTGAAATCTCAAAATTTTATAAGTATAATAATTCTAAATCAAAACTTAAAGTATTTGCGGAAGTTGCTTTTGGTCAGGCAATATCAATAGAATGCAAGATATTTGAAGGCAAATCAGGCCCTTGGGTAGGCTGGCCTGAAAGAAAAGAAGGGAAGAATTGGGTAAAAATAGTATTGTTTAAGAAGGAATTTAAAGAAAAAATTGAAAATGTTCTTTTACAGCGGTATACTGCCTTAAAAGATGAGTCCAGCCAGGGTTGGGAATAATATTTGACAACAGGGTTTTTTTTGAATATAATTAAACTCGATTTTGGGCTCCTAGCTCAGCGGTCAGAGCGGTTGGCTCATAACCAATTGGTCGGGGGTTCAAATCCCTCGGAGCCCAGTTACGGACGACTAGCTCAATTGGTTAGAGCGTACGGTTCACATCCGTAAGGCCACAGGTTCAAGTCCTGTGTCGTCCAATTAAAATTATCGGGGAAAAAGTGAACGAAAAACTAAATCAGGATCTGGAATTACTAATTAAGCTTCAGGAAATTGACCTCGAATTAGATAGATACCAGGAAGAATGTATTTTTATTCCTGCGGAAATAGAGAAACAAAAAGAAGAAATTGGTGCCATAAAGCAGAGATTTGAAGAAAAAAAGAAAAACATCAAAGAAATGCAGGCCAAGTATAAAGTTCTTGAGCTGGATATTGCCTCCAAAGATGAAGCAATAAAAAAGCAGAAGACAGACCTTAATGTAGTAAAAACCAATGAGCAATACAAGGCCCTGCAATCACAGATTTCAAAAATCGAGCAGGAAAAAGGCCAGATAGAAGAAGAAATCCTTAAAGCCATGGATGAAATAGATACTTTTAATAAAAATGTAAAAGACGAAGAAAATAAAATAAAAATTGAAGAAGGCATAGTAAACGATAAAATTAAAATATTGGAAGAAAAAAAGAAGGAATTTGAAAATAAATTTACAGGTTTGGAACAGGAAAGAAAAACCATAGCGGATACTGTTTCACCGTCTAACCTTAAAAAGTATGAGCATATCCGCAGCAAGGGAAAAGACGGGCTGGCAATTACTTCTATCGAGAATGAAAATTGCGGCAGCTGCCATATAAAACTGACGGCTCAGATTATCAACGAAGTTGCAAAAAATCAGGCATTGATTATTTGCGACAATTGCTCCAGAATTCTCTACATACCTAAACCAATCTAATCCAAAAATATAAGGGGATGAACGAAGGGTTGCTCTGATCCCGCAAGGGCATTGGAGAGGAAAGTCCGGGCTCTCTTCTTTGTTCAATAGCAATATTGAACGAAAAAACAGGTAATGGGTAATACCCATACGCCGTAAGGCGCGAGGTGCGAACAGAAACGACCCGGTTAAGTCCGGCTGAAACGGCTAAATCCTTACTTGGGTGCAAGTCCAGAAGTAGTAGGACGCATGATCCGGGTGGCAACATCCGGACAAGAGAAATAACCCTTGTTTCCTCGAAAGAGGAGATACAGAACTCGGCTTACAGTTCATCCCTTTATTATTTTTGCCCGCCAAAAAATTATTAAAATCAAAACTCAAAAATTCCCCTTGATTTATTTAAAATCCTATAGTATAATAGTGGAGTGAAGTGGTTAATAGTGGATATTAATGGGGAGCTATGGCTTTTACCGGACAATACAAACACGCGATAGACAACAAAAACCGCTTATTCATTCCCGCAAAATTCCGCCAGGGAATTAAAAATTTTTATGTGACTATAGGCCTTGACGGCTGCCTCTATCTTTATCCTGAACAATCCTGGAATAAATTAATAAATAAGTTTGAAAACCTTTCATTGAAAAACAAAGCTCATGAGCGCGCTTTTAAACGCGCTTTTTTTTCGGTCGCAATAGACCTGCAGGCGGATAAAATGGGGAGAATTCTTATCCCTCAGGATTTAAAAAAACAGGCAAAAATAAATAATAAAGTTATTGTCGTAGGAGTGCGCGACAGGGTTGAAATCTGGTCGCAGGAATCCTGGAATAAATATTATAGCAAAGCCCAGGGTATATTTAATAAGTTGGCTCCTGAATTGGAAATATAATCCTATGGCGGAGCATGTTCCAGTTCTTTTAAACGAAGCAGTTGAATATTTGAACGTAAAGCCCGGAGGAATTTACGTAGATGCAACCCTGGGGTTAGGCGGATATGCTAAAGAAATCCTGAAAAAAATAGGCCCTGGGGGGCTGTTAATAGGGGTGGATAATGACAAAGAAACAATTGTGCTGGCAGAGAAAGAAATTCAGAAAACTGCTGAAAGGTATCAGGTCGTCAATGATAACTTTGGAAACCTTGAAGAGATACTAAAAAACACGGGATTTCCGAAAATTGACGGCATCGTTTTTGACCTGGGTGTTTCAAGTTATCAACTGTCAAAACCGGAGCGTGGTTTTAGCTTTAATTCAAAGGGCCCGCTCGACATGAGAATGAATACAATAGGCCATTTGACGGCGTTTGAGGTTGTTAATGGTTATCCACAAGAAAAGTTAACTGAAATATTTAAGGATTATGGCGAAGAAAGATGGGCAAAAAAAATCGCAGAAAACATAGCTCAAGCTAGGCAGGGGAAAAGCATAGAAGATACTTTAGAATTATCAGAAATAATAAAAAGCACAATTCCAAGGAGATTTTGGGAGAAACATTTACACCCTGCAACCCGGGTTTTTCAGGCCATTAGAATAGAGGTAAACTCAGAGCTGGAAAATCTCGAGAAAGCTTTAAATGCATCACTTGAATACTTAAAAAATGGGGGAAGAATAGTTGTTGTTTCCTTCCATTCGCTTGAAGACAGGATAGTTAAACGATTTTTTCAGGAAAATAGCGATAAATTCGAAATATTGACCAAAAAACCTGTTTTGCCGGCATCCGGCGAAATAGCGATTAATCCAAGAGCCCGCAGCGCAAAATTGCGCGCTGCTATTCTGAGGTTGTCCTGAAAAATGCAGAAAACCTGTTTATCGAATCACCTTCGATAAACAGGCCGCACCCTGGAACCTACTATGAAAAAAGGGCCTTATAACTATTTTGGGCTGACAGCGCTGATTTTTTTTGTGGCTATTATCTATGCGTGGGAACAAATAGAATCTGTAAGAATGCAGTACAAAATCAATAAACTCAACGAAGAAAAAATAAAGGAAAAGGAAACCCTTTCAGATTTGCAAATATTGTACTACAAAATGGAATCGCTTGAAAGACTCGACGATATAGCAAAAAAAATGAAATTCGCTACGCCGAAAAAAGAAAATACTATTTACTTGGATTCAACGGGCGCCAATGAAAATCATAAATAAAAGAATGGCAGCTGTATTCACAATCGTTTTAGCGGTTTATTCCGTGCTTTTTGTACGATTGTTTTATTTACAGGTATGGAACCATCAAAAACTGCAGCAATTAGTAGAACAGCAGGTGATTGAGAAGAAAATCCAGAATCCTTTCAGGGGAATAATTTACGACAGAAACAAACATACTCTTGCAATGAATGTAAAATCTTATTCTTTTTCAGCTAATCCCGGAGCGATACAGGACAAAAATGTTTTTTCCAGAGATGTGGCCCGGATGGCGGGAATCAGTTCAAATGAGGTTCTGAAAAAAATAAGCAAGGACAGTAATTTTGTCTGGATAAAGCGGCAGGTTCCGGCCGACGAATCTAAAAATGTCGAACAGGTTAAAATTGACGGGCTCGTGATACAAAAGGAAACAAAGAGGTACTATCCTTACAAGAATCTGACTTCACAAATAGTGGGTGTTGTTGGTATTGACGGGCAGGGTTTGTCCGGGATAGAATATTTGTATGATAATCTGGTCAAACAAAAAAAAGTGACCGAAATATTTAACCGTGATGGTTTGAAGCATGAATTAAGGCTTTCTTCCGAAAAAAATTTAAATTCGCCAAACATAGTTTTATCCATTGATACGACTTTACAATATATTGCCAGCAGGGAACTTGAAAACGCTGTTAAAAAATACAGGCCGGCCAATGCTTACGTAATTATTCAGGATCCTAAAAATGGAGAAATTTTAGCTGTTGCAAACTACCCTAATTTTGACCCGAATGTTGAAGGGTTTACGTCAGAAGACCTGATTATACCGCCGATTCATAAAGTATATGAACCCGGCTCGACATTTAAAGTGGTAACTGCGGCGGCAGCTTTAGCTGAAAATAAATTTAATATGAGTGATGTAGTATTTTGTGAAAATGGAAGCTATAAATATCAGGACATTGAAATAAATGATCATGAAAAATACGGGTATCTTTCTTTAGAAGGCATAATGGCCTACTCGTCAAACATAGGTTTTGCCAAAGTCGGCATTGAACTGGGAAGAGAGAAAATATATTACTGGATGAAACAGTTCGGTTTTGGCAATTATACAGGCAGCAGCATTCCGGGGGAGCAAAAAGGGCTGGTTTTCAATCCTTTCAGCTCCAGGTGGTCCATGGTTTCAGCTCTGACTATTTCTTTTGGCCAGGGGATAGGTGTTACCGGCTTGCAGCTTATAAACGCATATTCTTCAATTGCCAACGGCGGTATCCTTTATGAACCCCAGATAGTTAAATCGATCATCGATAATAACGATAAAGTTATGTGGTCAAACAAGCCGAGGGTAATAAGAGAAGTTTTGCCTGTAGAAATAACTGTAAAATTAAAAAAAATGCTTAGGGATGTTGTTGATTATGGTACCGGTAAATTGGCAGGTGTTGAAGGTTACACGGTTTGCGGAAAAACAGGCACGGCTCAAAAAATAGACCCAAAAACAAAAAAGTATTCGACTTCTAAATATGTTGCTTCCTTTTGCGGTTTTCTTCCTGCAGAAGACCCTCAGCTGACCATACTGGTAGTTTTGGACGAACCTAAATCAAATTATTGGGCAAGTGATGTAGCCTGCCCGGTTTTTTCACACATAGCCAAGGAATCAATAAACTACCTTAACATTCCAAAAATAGACGCCCAAGGGGCGCGTTATGACCTTACTAAGCTCACTTATTGAAGGTTCAGCCTATAAATTAACAGGCAGGGCCGATATTGATATCACCGGTATAACATACCATTCAAAAAAAGTCTGTTCGGGATATATTTTTGTCTGCCTGCAGGGCCAGCATACAGATGGTGCCAGGTTTGTCAGCGAAGCTGTTACAAATGGCGCTGCGGCAATAGTAACTGACAGAGAATTAGACGATATCAAAGATACCGTTCAAATCGTTGTTCCGAATGCTCTTAAAGCACTTTCTTTTTTATCTGCAAAATATTATGATTTTCCTTCGAAAAAACTGAATGTAATCGGTGTCACGGGAACAAACGGGAAAACAACCATAACTTACCTGCTTGAATCGATTTTTGAAACTGCCGGTATGCCCGCATCAGTAATCGGCACTATTAATTATAGGTTTGGAAAAGAAATAATTTCACCTGATACCACAACTCCCCTGTCTTCTGACCTGCAATTTTTACTTGATAAAGCAGTAAAGAAACAAATAAAAACTGTACTGATGGAAGTATCTTCCCATGCCCTCAGCCTTAATCGCGTTGATTTTGTTGAGTTTGATGCCGCAATTTTTACTAATCTAACCAGGGACCACCTGGATTTTCATAAAACTTTCGAAGAATATTTTGCCGCAAAACTGAAGCTTTTTAAACTTCTGGAAAAAGAGGGTGAAAAAGACCGGATAAAATTTGCTATAATCAACAACGACGATACCTGGGGCGAAAAAATCCCGGGATTAATAAAATGCAAAGCTATAACCTGCGGTCTTTCACAAAAATCTGATGTTTATCCTGCTGAAATAAGGTACGAGGCCTCCGGAACATCCTTCGATTTGCACAGCGGGGATTTGAAGCTTAGAATAAAGTCAGAATTAATCGGCAAGCATAATATTTATAATATTCTGGCGGCCTGTGCCTGCGCGCTGAATTTTGGCATAATGCCTGAATCAATAGTGAAGGGCATAGAAAATCTTAAATCAGTTCCGGGCAGGCTTGAAAAAGTTGATTGCGGGCAGCCGTTCACAATTGTCGTAGATTACGCACACACTGATGACGCGCTGAAAAATGTTTTAACAACTTTAAAAGAAATTGTAACAGGGAAAATAATTACCCTTTTTGGCTGCGGAGGCGACAGAGACAGGTCAAAGCGCCCCATCATGGGAGAAACGGCAGTTACACTCAGCGATTACGCAATAGTTACAAGTGACAATCCCCGTTCAGAAAATCCGGAAAAAATTGTTTTCGACATTGAAGTCGGCATAAGAAGAGCCGGTAAAGAAAATTACGAAATACAACTCGATAGAAAAGAAGCAATTAAAAGAGCTCTGCAAATTGCGAAAAAAAACGACATTGTTTTACTTGCGGGGAAAGGCCATGAGAATTATCAGATAATTGGCCAGCAAAAAATTCATTTTAGTGACAGAGAAGTTGTTGAAAATGAATTACTGAATGGTCTAAAAAAATGGAAAAAATTACATTAAAGGAGCTGATCAATGCTACTGGAGGAAAGTTCATTTTCGGCGATCCTGATTCTAATATATTAAATGTATCAACCGACACAAGACATGTCCATTCGGGAGACATTTTTTTTGCTTTAAAAGGCAAAAACTTTGATGCTCATACTTTTATTGGAAAAGCAATAGAAAAAGGCTCGTCCGGCCTGGTTCTGGCCAGGATGAGTGAAGAAATAAGCAAATATTTTCCAAAAATTCCCTCTGTTGTTATCGTAAAGGATACTTTAAAAGCGCTGGGTGATTTTGCCAGTTATTATAAGAAAAAAATTGCGCCTGTGACTATTGCAATAACAGGTTCAAGCGGTAAAACCACTACAAAAGAAATAATTTATTCAATTCTAAAAAATAAAGCCCCGACCCTGGCGAGTTTTAAAAATTACAATAACCTTATAGGTGTTCCTCTAACGCTGTTTAATCTTAAGCAAGAACACAAATATTGTATTCTTGAGCTTGGTGTTTCGGTTCCGGGTGAAATGGATAGGCTTGCTGATATAGCTTGTGCAGATGTTGGTATAATAACGAACATTGGAAAAACACATTTGGAGTATTTGGGCAGCCCTGAACAGGTTTTTCATGAAAAAAGCAAACTTTTTGCCTCATTGCCTGTGAAAGGTGTTGCCGTTATTAATATTGATGACCCTCTTTTAGTGGGTTTAAAATCGAGTTTAAAATGCAAAATGGTCACTTATGGATTGATTGACAGTGCAAATGTCAGCGCTTATGATATTCAGATCGGCGAAGGCCGTACGTTTTTCAAATTGAAGCTAAACAAAGAAATAATTGACATCAATCTTTCTTTACCCGGAAGGTTTAATGTTATGAATGCGCTGGCCGCTGCTGCAGCGTGTTTTTCGTTGGGTGTAGACAATAATATCATAAAAAGAGGGCTTGAAGAATTCACTGGAATCGACATGCGTATGGAAAAAATAGAATCTCCTTCAGGTTCTTTATTAATAAATGACGCTTATAACGCAAATCCTGATTCAATGCGCCAGGCTATTTCTTATTTTGTTGAAGGCTATCCGGGTAAGAAAAAGATTGTCGTGATAGGGGACATGCTTGAGTTAGGTAAATATGCAGAAAATGAACACAAACTCCTTGGAGATTTTTTAGCAGGGCTCCCTTTAGAAAATATATACCTTTATGGGAACATGATGAAGCAGGTAAAAGAAAACAGCAAATTAAAAAATGTCCGGCATTTTAACGACCAGGAAGGACTGCTATCTGTTTTGAAACGAAAATTAAATAAAAATACCGTAGTTTTATTCAAGGCCTCGCGCGGAATGGGGCTGGAAAAAACCATTGGTAAAATTTTGAGGCCGTAATGCTATATCATTTGTTATATCCGTTAAAAATATATTTTTCGCCCTTAAATGTTTTGGAATACATAACCTTTCGTTCAATATCTGCGATAATAACCTCGCTGTTAATAAGTTTTATTTTTGGGCCAAAAATCATCAATTACCTGAAAAACAAGCAATTTTTACAGTCGATAAGGACTGACGGACCTCAGACACACTTGAAAAAAAATGGCACTCCTACAATGGGGGGATTGATAATCCTTATTTCACTGGTAGTATCCACTATTCTTTGGGCTAAGCTTGATAACAGGTTTATTCTCTGGATTATTGCGGGAATGGTCTGGTTTGGTTTGCTGGGTTACATGGACGATTATACAAAAATAGTTAGAAAAGACAGCAAAGGATTAATAGCCCGATGGAAACTTGCAGGACAGTTTACTTTTGCGGCCGCTGTGTGTATTTACCTGTACTTTTATCCTGCTAATTACCAATATGCGACAAGCATCAACATTCCTTACCTTAAGGAAGTTTTTATAGATCTTAGAATTTTCTATTTACTGTTCGCTATGGTTGTTATTGTAGGCGCATCTAACGCTGTAAACCTTACAGACGGCCTGGATGGACTGGCTATCGGAAATATTATAATCGCAGGGATAGCTTACGCAATATTCGCTTATATAGCCGGCAATGCAAAGATGTCACAATATCTAAGAATAATTCCTGTGAGCGGAGCAGGTGAATTGACGGTATTTCTTTGCGCAATGATTGGTTCAGGGCTTGGATTCCTCTGGTTCAACGGCTATCCGGCTGAAGTTTTTATGGGAGATACAGGTTCCTTGTTTTTAGGAGGGGCTATAGGATTGGTAGCAGTTTTTATAAAGCAGGAATTAATATTTATTGTTGTCTGCGGTGTCTTTTTTGCGGAAATAATATCCGTGGTTTTGCAGGTTTTTAGTTACAAGAGATACAAGAAGAGAATATTTAAAATGGCCCCATTGCATCACCATTTTGAGCTTTCCGGATGGGTCGAGACAAAAGTTACCGTAAGGTTCTGGATTGCAGGCATCATACTGATGTTAATCGCAATGAGCTCTCTTAAATTGAGATAGTTATGTTTCCATACAAGAAAGCATCTATTTTGGGGTTAGGAAAAACAGGAATAGCAACAGCAAATTTCCTATACTCAAAAAAAGTTGAAGTATTTGTTTCGGAATCAGCGGACAAAGATAAAGCTGCAGGGAATTTAAGTCTCCTAAATGAAAAAATAAAATATGAAATTGGCGGGCATACAGAAAAAATATTCAACTCAGGGCTGATTATCAAAAGCCCGGGAATCCCTTCAGATCTGCCAATTCTTTTACGGGCCAAACAGAAAAACATCAGGATTTTAAGCGAAATAGAGCTGGCTGCCAGCCTTATTAAACCGAAACTGCTTGTAGCAATCACTGGAACAAACGGAAAAACAACCACAACCATGATGGTAGGGGAAGTATTCAAGTCTTCCGGTTTTAAAACAGTTGTAGCCGGCAATATAGGCATGCCTTTGATCAGTTTCGTCGATGATATAAATTCAGACACTGTAGTAGTTGTAGAAGTATCGAGTTATCAGCTTGAGGATACGGAAAAATTCAAACCGGGTATTGCCTGCATATTAAATATTACCCCGGACCATCTGGAACACCATAAAACGATGGAGAATTATATAAACGTTAAAGAAAATATATTCCGGAACCAGACGAAAGAGGATTATTGTATTCTGAATTATGATGACGAAAATTGCAGGAAAATGTCAGGAAAATACCATTCTACCGTTGTGTTTGTAAGCCAGAAGCAAAGGCTTAAAGCGGGTATTAGCTATGACAGCGTATCAAAAGAAGTTTTTATCAGCCTGCCGTTTTTAAAACCCAGTAACTATCATTTTTCTTTGAATTTAATCATCCCGGGCAGGCATAATATTGAAAATGCGCTTTTTACGCTTTCAGCTGGTATTTTGGCCGGGATAGAACCGGAGTTAATCAAAAAGACATTGGAAAGCTTCCAGGGTGTTGAACATAGGCTTGAATTGGTAAGAAAAATAAACGGAATAAAATACATTAATGACTCAAAATCGACAAATGTCGATTCCACTTTTGTTGCATTAGAGTCTTTCAGCGGAAATGTTATTCTTATTATGGGGGGCAGGCATAAGGGCGCTTCTTACACGCCCCTAAAAAACCTTGTCAAAGACAAAGTAAAAAAACTGTTATTGATTGGAGAAGCGGCAGAAATAATTGAAAAAGACCTTACGGAAACCTCGGAGATTATAGAAGTCAAAACATTAAAAAATGCAGTAAAAATTGCGTCGGAAACTGCTAAACCTGGGGATGTGGTTTTGTTATCGCCAGGGTGCAGTTCATTTGACCAGTTCGATAACTTTGAACAACGCGGTTCGGAATTCAAAAAACTGGTAAATTCTTTAAACTAAACTATGTTCGCAAAATTGCAGGAAGCTGATTATAAACTTTTATTTGTTGTGTTTCTGCTGGTATGTTTCGGCATTGTTATGATATATTCCTCAAGCGCTATCATGACAGGAGAAAAAAGAGCTGACCAGTTTTTTTTCCTGAAAAAACAAATTCTGTGGACGCTGATAAGCCTGGTTTTTTTTCTTTTTTTTGCTTCACTGAATTACAGGTATTTGCAGAAAGTATCCACTGCCGCAATAATTACCTCAATAATTCTTTTGATTGCCGTGTTAATAATAGGAAAATCGGTTAAAGGGGCCAGGAGATGGATTCATCTGGGTCTGATTGATTTCCAGCCTTCAGAATTTGCAAAATTTGCCGTAATACTATTCGTGGCTGATTTCATAGACAAAAATAAAAGCAAATTAAAGGATTTCGTTAAAGGTTTTTTGCCTCCTATAATCGTAGCTTGCGTTGCCTCTTTCCTGATAGCCCTGGAACCGGATATCGGGATTCCTTTTATCATCATTACTGTGACTATGATAGTGCTTTTTATCGGCGGCGCAAGAATTATGCACCTGCTGGCATTGTTTTTATTGGCTGTACCAGTGTTATATTTTGAAATTTTAAGTAAACCTTACAGGGTAGCGCGTTTTTTTGCTTTTATGGACCCATGGAAACATGCGCAATCATCAGCTTACCAATTATGCCAGTCACTAATGTCTTTGGGATCAGGCGGGATTTTCGGTAAAGGCCTTGGCGGCAGCGAGTTGAAAAAATTTTATCTGCCGGAAGCGCATACAGACTTTATTTTTTCAGTTATCGGCGAAGAGCTGGGGATATTAGGTACCATTGTTATAGTAGGGTTATTTGCGTATTTTTTGTATAGAGGAATAAAGATTGCTCAAAAGGCCAAGGATTTATTCGGGATGTTGTTGGCCTCCGGGATTACATTATTGATTGTTTTACAGGCTTTTTTTAATATGGCAGTCTGTTCAGGATTGCTGCCTACAAAAGGTATCGCATTGCCGTTTTTTTCCTATGGCGGCACTTCATTGATTCTTACAATGAGCGCAGTGGGCATTTTAGCAAATATCTCGCGCAACAGAGGGAAACTCACGGTGTTTAGATGAACAAGAACATATTAATCGTAGCTGGCGGGACTGGCGGGCATATCTACCCGGCTATAGCTCTTGCAAAAATATTGCAAAAAAGAGGTTTTTCAATCAGCTTTGTCATAGGCCAAAGAGATAAATGCGTAAATATCATAGAAAAAGAAAACTTTAATTATTACAGGTTGAATGTTTCGGGGATGCCCAGGAAATTTTCGTTTAAATTTGTGTTTTTTCTCTTCAAACTTTTTGTTTCAATATTAACTTCTTTCCTGCTTCTAAAGAAAACAAAACCAGCCCTGGTGCTTGGTTTGGGCAATTATTTATCTTTTCCGGTGTTATTTTCGGCAAAAATAGCCGGAATTCCTACCGTAATACATGAACAAAATTATCTCCCCGGAATTGCAAACAAAGTACTGTCGAAAATGGCAGCGAAAATAATGATCAGCTTCCCTGAATCAATAAAGTATTTTGACGAAAGTAAAACTGTTTTTACCGGAAATATAGTCAGGAAAGAAATTCTTGAAGGTTTAAATACTAATACTCCCGAAAGCTTCAATGCTGATGCCGGCAAATTTAAAATACTTATTTTTGGAGGCAGCCTGGGGGCTCATGCAATAAATCAGTTGATGGTTGATGCTCTGGGAGCGCTTGAAAAATATAAATCAAAACTGCAGTTTATGCATCTGGCCGGCGAAAAGGATATTATCCGGGTAGAAAATTCATACAAGGAAAAAGGGTTTGATGCAAAAGTAATGACTTATCTTCATAATATCGGAAGTGCTTATGCATTCTCTGACTTGGTTGTCTGCCGCGCAGGGGCAACAACTGTAGCGGAACTTATAGCTTTAAAGAAGCCGGCCATACTTATACCATTTCCTTATGCAACAGAAAACCACCAGAAGTTTAATGCTGATTATCTTGGGAACAATCATGCAGCCGTGGTAATAGAAGAAAAATCTTTAAGCCCGCAAAAACTTTCCATGCTTTTGTCGGAATTTGTAGAAAATCCCGGCAAGCTTCTTTCTTATAAAAAAGCATTCGATAACATTACCGCTTTCAAATCCCTGAACCCCGAAATAGTCATGGTTGATACAATCGTCAACCTGATAAAATAGGAACGCTTCCACAAAATTATGCTTACGTTATCAATACCTTTTCCTGCTTTTTGCTGGAATCTTTCTCCTAATTATTGTATAATTTCCGCACGATGCCAAAGCAGCAATTCCTCTTTCCTGAAACAAAAATAGAGAGTTACAAAATAAAAAAGATAATTAAAAGAAACGGGTCTATAGTGTCCTTTAACCGTGAAAGGATACTAAACTCGATTTTGAAAGCTGCGCTTGCTGTCGGCGGAGGCGATAAAGAACAGGCTAGTGAACTGGCTGACGAAGTAATAAAAATGATGAGTGAATTATACCCGCAGGCTTCTACGCCAAGCGTTGAAGAAATCTCAGACCTTACCGAAAAAGTGCTTGTAGAAGGCGGCCATTTCAGAACGGCAAAAGCATATATTCTTTACAGGCATAAACATAGTGAACTTCGCGAAAAAAAGGAATCTTCAATAATAATTGAGGATAATGTCCCTTATAAAAATCTCTTAAAGGTTTTCAGCTGGAATGTTGACCATAACTGCGATACAGTAAAAAAACTTAACAAGAGGGTTAAAAGCGCGAATTTCAGGACTTTAATCAGGGATTCTGAAAAAACCTACCAGGACGAAATAAATTCAGTAGCAAAAAAAATAATCAAAAATAAGAATAGAATCAGGATTGCTATTGTTGCAGGACCTTCCAGTTCGGGGAAAACAACCACTACCATAAAAATAGGCGAGATACTTCAAAAAGAAGGTGTAACTTTTTCGTTGATGAATCTGGATAACTATTTCAAAAATCTGGATGAACATCCAAAAGATGAATATGGCGATTATGACTTTGAGACTCCGCATGCCCTGGATTTGCTGTTGGTTAACAGGCATCTTGACCAATTGCTGGAAGGAAAAACAATAAAATCGCCTAAATATGATTTTAAAACAGGTCTACGGACACTAAATGCAGTAGAGTTCAGCCTTAAACCGGGTCAAATTCTTTTAATTGACAGCCTTCACGGTTTATACGACGAATTGTCTTCAAATATTCCAAAGGAACTGAAATTTAAACTTTATATAGAGGCTATGTGCCAGTTGAAAGATGACTCCGGGGAATTTGTGCGCTGGGCTGATTTGCGCATGTTGCGCCGGATGGTCCGTGATTCCTGGCACAGGGGTTATGACCCCGGTAAAACTGTAGGCCACTGGCATTATGTGCGCAGAAGCGAAATGAAATATATTGTGCCTTTCATAGGAAAAGTTGACCACGTTTTCAATAGCGCTCTTGCTTATGAGCTTCCTGTTTACAAAAAGTATCTTTTTAAATACTTTCCTTCAATAATCAGGGAATACGAATCCGACCCGAAAAAAGTGGACGCATTTATCCGGGCAAAACGTGTTTATGAGTTATTAATGCAGATTGAAGAGCTTAAAGACGATTCTGTAATACCAAGAAGATCGCTTTTGCGTGAATTTATTGGCGGCAGCACCTACAAGTATTGATGCAAGCATTAATGCTTGCATCAAATAATTTGCTATACTGAATTAAATCATGAAAAGAATACTTGTTTCAAATGATGACGGGATTTTTGGTATCGGGTTAAGCCCGTTGGTAAAAGAAATTTCCAAACTGGGAAAAGTTTTTGTTGTAGTCCCGGAAAAAGAACAATCTGCCGTAAGCCATTCTATGACTTTGCGCGGGCCTGTGCGCGCAAGGCAAATTTCTGGAAACACTTATGTGATGGACGGCACACCTGCAGATTGCGTAAGGTTCGGAATAATTCAAGTGGGTTCCAGAAATATAGACCTTGTTGTTTCTGGAATTAACTTTGGTTCAAATCTTGGTGTTGATATATTTTATTCCGGAACGGTAGGCGCTGCAAGAGAAGGAACATTTATGGGCATACCTTCGATAGCAGTGTCGCTAGTGAGCAGGACAGGAAAAAATTTCCAGACTGCGGCTAAATTTGCGGCCAAGCTGTCAAAAAATGTTTTAAACGGGGAATTTGAAAAAAACATCCTGCTGAACATAAATGTCCCCGATGTTTCTGCAGGCAGAATTAAAGGTATTGAAATAACCACGCTGGGCAAAAAAATATATGACGACACCATAGAAACCAGAAAGGACCCTTACGGCCTAAATTATTACTGGTTGAAAGGTAAGGTGGTTGCAAACGAAAACAAACCCGGCACGGACATCTATGCTGTGGAAAAAAATAAAATATCCGTGACACCTTTAACGCTAAACGGCACTGATTTTGAAGCCGTAGAAAAATTGAAGGAAATAAAAATTTAACTTTTCGAAGACAATAAATGTTCAAGCTAGTTTCTGATTTTAAACCGGCAGGCGACCAACCGGAAGCAATAAAACAGATTATTTACGAATATGAAAGATGCCGTAGGAACAGTCAGGTTCTTCTCGGCGTTACAGGGTCTGGTAAAACTTTTACCATGGCCAATGTTATTGAAAAACTGCAGAAACCAACCCTAATCATCTCGCACAATAAAGTCCTTGCCGCACAGCTTTATGCAGAATTCAAGCAATTCTTTCCTGAAAATGCCGTAGAATATTTCATATCCTATTACGACTATTACCAGCCTGAAGCCTACGTGCCCCAGACTGACACATATATTGACAAAGATGCTTCAATAAACCAGCATATCGACCGGTTAAGATTAAAAGCTACTGCCTCGCTTCTTGAAAAAAAAGACGTGGTGCTTGTTGCCTCCGTTTCCTGTATCTATAATATCGGTTCACCGTCAGACTTCGAGGAGTTATGCGTTTCCATTGATAAAGGCGCAGTTAAAAAACGGGAATTGCTGCTTAAAGAATTGGTAGAAATCCGTTATGAACGCAATGATATAGCTTTTGAAAGAAGCAAATTCAGGGTTAGAGGCAATGTTGTTGAAATTTGGCCTGCCTATCTTGAAACTGCTTTAAGAATAGAATATGACGAAAATGTTATAAAAAGCATTGTAGAAATAAACCCGGTGACCGGAAGAAAAATCCTGGAAAAAGACAAGACATTAATTTATCCGGCAAGCCACTTTGTAGTTACCCAGCCGAAATTTGAGGAAGCATTAAAAGCAATTGAAGAAGAATTGGGACAGAGGCTTGATTGGTTCAGAAAAGAAGGAAAATTATTGGAAGCGCAGCGGCTTGAGATGCGCACAAAGTATGACATGGAAATGATGCGTGAGACCGGTTTTTGCCATGGGATAGAAAACTATTCAAGGTATTTCGCCGGCAGGCGGCCGGGTGAACGGCCTTACTGCCTTATTGACTACTTCGGAAAAGATTTTCTTACTATAATTGACGAATCCCACGTTACTATACCCCAGGTTTATGGAATGTACGAAGGCGACCGTTCCCGTAAAAAAGTCCTAGTGGATTTTGGTTTCCGCCTTCCTTCAGCGATGGATAACAGGCCGCTGAAATTCGCTGAATTTGAAACTCTGTTGGATAAATCTCTTTATGTTTCTGCAACTCCCGGCAAATACGAGCTGAATAAAACAAAAGGCGTTATTGTAGAGCAAATAATCAGGCCGACAGGTCTCGTTGACCCGGAAGTTGTTATAAGGCCCGTAAGTACGCAGGTTGAAGACCTGATTAAAGAAGTTGAAAATTGCGCCAGGCTCAAAGAAAGGGTTCTTGTAACAACCCTGACAAAAGCTATGGCTGAAGACCTGGCTGAATATTTAGAAGAGAAAAACCTGAAAGTAAAATATCTTCACAGCGAAATTGACGCTTTGCAAAGAATAGAAATTTTGAGAGATTTAAGAAAAGGTGATTTTGATTGCCTGGTAGGGGTGAATCTTTTAAGAGAAGGTCTCGACCTGCCTGAGGTAGGGCTTGTGGCTGTATTGGATGCGGATAAGGAAGGTTTTTTACGCTCTGAAACCAGCCTTATACAGGTTTGCGGCAGGGCGGCCAGAAATATTTCAGGAAGAGTAATACTCTACGCAGATACCATAACCGGTTCTATAAAGAGGGCAACGGATGAAATGAACCGCAGAAGAAAAATACAGTCTCAATATAATATAGACCAGCACATAACGCCCAGATCTATTATCAAGGGAATACGGGAACTTGAAGAATTTCAGTATAAATCCAAAACTGAAGCTTTATCGCTGATAAGAGAAGATGGAATAGAATTTTCAAATAATAAACAGTTGCCGGTATTGATGAGGGAAATCGAAGAAAAAATGAAGCAGGCTGCAGATAGCCTGGATTTTGAGCTGGCTACGGCTTACCGCGATAAAATGTTTGAAATTAAAGAAATGATGGCTCATAAAAGGGCCGGAGGAGCTGGTATAAATGAAACTGGACTTAAAAAAGTGTAATCCTTTGATTAAAAGCGCGCTGGCTGAAGATATAGGTACCGGCGACATTACGGCCTTGAACCTTATTTCACCTACCTTAAGAATTTCGGCAAAAATTATTGCCAAGGACCAGGCAGTAGTTTCGGGGCTGGCTGTAGCCAGGCAGGTTTTTAAACTTCTCGATAAGAAATGTGTCTGGAGGGCAAAATTCAGCGACGGGGACACTATAAAAAAAGGCAGGACTCTCGCCGTTGTTTCAGGTTTGGCAAGAGCCATTCTTTCCGGCGAAAGGACTGCTCTTAATTTTTTAGCGCACCTGAGCGGCATAGCCACACATACAAATAAATATGCCAGAAAAATAAAAAAAACAACCGCGGAAATTTATGACACAAGGAAGACAACGCCCAATTTAAGAGTGCTTGAAAAATATGCTGTAATTTGCGGCGGCGGCGTAAATCACCGTATGGGCCTTTACGACATGGCCCTGGTAAAAGATAATTATATCAGTATTTACCGCTACGGCAGGATACCTTCCTACCAGCTTATTTCTTCCCTGAAGAGTAAATTGCCTTACGGCATGAAAATCGAATTTGAAGCGGATAATATGCGCGATGTGGAATTAGCGGCCGCAAATAATGTTAATATTATAATGCTTGATAATATGGACATTAAAACTCTGAAGAAAGCAATAAAGTTCATAAAGAAATCGAAAAAAAATATTGAAATAGAGGTTTCCGGCAGGGTGAACCTTAAGAATGTGGCCAGAATTGCAAAGCTGGGAGCAGATAGGATTTCTGTAGGTGAAATCACTCACTCATCTCCGGCCGTAGATTTTTCACTAGATATTGTAAAATAATCGCATGAAATACCTGAAACATTATGCGTAAAAAATTGTTAGTAATTTTCACAGCTTATTTGTTCATTCTTATTGCTTTCCAGCTGCAAAAGAAAAAAAATTTCCACTGAATGACGATTGGGTATACTCATATTCCGTAAGCCATTTTATAGATACCGGGAATATTAAAATAAGCGATTTGCAAAATTATTTCTTTTTTGCTAAAAAAAGCCACTAGATACAATTAAACCTATGTAGGTGAAACTAAAAAAAGGCTGGTGGAGAAACATGGCAGAGATTCTTGTTGTAGCAAGTAAAGTAAAAAAGCTGGTAAAAGAAAGCGGATTGCGCACAAGCCCGAGCTATCTTGATGTGCTTTCAAAAAAAGTTGAAGAGATGATCAAGGCTTCAACAGAGAAAGTAAAAGCAGACGGCAAAAAGAAAACCCTCGGTTCAGAAGATTTAATATAGGTTCAATACCTGATTTATAGGTTTAAATAAACAGCCGCTATCCTTTTGATTTTGTGGGTTTATTTTTTTATTGCAGGGACCAATGTCAAAAACCATTGTTTTAAAAACAAATTCCTCCAGCTATAAAATAGTTATTGGATCAAATCTAGCACACACTCTTGCCGCTGATATCAAAAAACTCAATATTGCAGAAAGTGTTTTCATAATAAGCAGCCCGAAAATATTCGGTTTATACGGCAAAGCCGTCAATTCAGAGCTGAAGCGTTCCGGTATTAACGATATTGGTTTTGGGATTTTTCCGGACGGTGAAAATAACAAATCCTGGCTTAATTACGAACAATTATTGGGAAAAGTTCTTGATTTTGATAACGGCAAAAAGAAAAAGATGACTGTTTTAGCGTTAGGCGGAGGAGTAGTGGGGGATATGGCGGGATTTGTTGCTTCTTCATACCGCAGAGGCGTGCCTTTCGTTCAAATGCCTACCACTTTGCTTTCTGCTGTAGATTCAAGCATTGGCGGAAAGACCGGTATTGATTTTAGAAGGAAAGGGAAAATAATAAAAAATATAGTAGGTTCTTTCTATCAACCCAGTCTAGTACTGACAGATATTTCATTTCTCAAAACATTGCCGAAAAAGGAATTACTAAACGGTTTGGCTGAAATTATAAAGTACGGTGTTATTAAAGAAGCGGAACTATTCCATTTTATTGATAAGAACATTGCGCAAATACTTGATTACGGGCCGGAAGCCCTGGGGTATATTATAGGAAAATCAACCAAAATAAAAAGGGATATAGTCCAGTTGGACGAAAAAGAAACAAAAAATATACGGATAATACTTAATTATGGCCATACTGTAGGGCATGCGATCGAAGGGGCGGGGAATTTCAAAACGAGCCATGGCGAAGCTGTCGCAATTGGAATGGTGTGCGAAGCGGAAATTTCTTTCAAGCTTGGATTGCTGGCTGAAAGTAAATGTTTGCAAATAGAAAGATTAATTGCAAAAGCCGGCCTTCCTGTCAAAATAAAGGGTTGTACCGTAAGTTCCTTAATGGAAATAATGAAATATGACAAGAAATTCCGGAAAGGCCAAAACAAGTTTGTCCTGCCGGTTGATATAGGAAAAGTGACCGTCAAAACCGGCATCCCAAACCAAATAATCCGTTCTGTCCTTGAAAAAAGATTAATAAAATAATGGAAAAATAGAATTGAATTCAATCCTAATATTATGGGCGGCAAGCCTGTTAGTAGGGGGACAAGAGTTCCCGTACAGGTTGAAGGATACCACCACCAAGACATGGTTAATGAACTCCTGTCTTCCTTGCATTAATAAGTATAAATTTATATAATTCTGAATTATGCCAAATCTTACCTTTAAGGGAGGAATTTTTCCACCTTTATTTAAAAAAACAACCGAAGATATAAGAGTAAAAGCAACAGCCCTTCCAAAGAAAGTTGTAATTCCTTTAAATCAGCATTTTGGAGAAACCGCGCTTGCTATAGTAAAAAACGGCGATTATGTACTAACCGGGCAAAAAATCGGGGAAGTACGTGGAAACATTTCTTCTACCATACACTCAAGCATTTCCGGCATTGTCAGGGACATCGGCCCCTACAACCATCCATTCATAAATGAGCCTGTATTATCCATTATTATAGAATCGGACAATAAGGATAACAAAATTGAAACAAAAAAAACTCACTGGGATTATTTCCGTTATTCGCACGACGAGCTTATTAAAATTATCCAGGAATCCGGAATTGTAGGCATGGGCGGAGAGGGTTATCTTTCAAACCTGAAGCTTGCCTTGTCAAAAGAAATTGATACTTGCATACTCAACGGCTGCGAATCTGAATCCTATATAACCTGTGACGACAGGCTTATGCGTGAAAATGCCGGGGAAATTGTTGAAGGTTTAAAAATATTGATGTACATCCTGGACGTCCACAAAGGGTTTATTGCAGTTGAAGAAAATAAAACAGAAGCGATAAAGGCCCTCAGAAAAGAAGTTTTTACCGTGCCGAATATAACTATAAAAATCTTAAAATCAAAATACCCGCAAGGGGCCCAAAAACAACTTATAAAAGCAGTCCTTAACCGTGAAGCGCCTTCAAATGTAACTTCTTTAGACACCGGCGCAGTTGTCTGGAACGTAGGCACAAGTTACGCTATCGAGCAGGCCGTAGTAAAAAATATGCCTCTGATTTCAAGAATCGTAACCGTGGCCGGGAACGATATTAAATTTCCCGGAAATTATAACGTCAGAATCGGTGCGCTTGTTTCGGATTTGCTCTCCCAAAGCGGCTACGTTGCTTCGTCCGCTGCCTTGCAGCGGCCGGTGAAACTGATTATCGGCGGGGCTATGAAAGGGACCGCTCAATTTACGGCTGATATTCCAATTGTCAAGAACACTTCCGGGATAATAGTAATTCAACAGGAAGAAAAAAACATACAATATGAATTTGATCCGTGCATAAGATGCGGCAGGTGTATTGACGTTTGTCCCATGAAATTAATGCCTAACTTTCTGAGCGTTTACTCGGAGAATTCTCTTTGGGGAGAGTGCGGAAAATTATTCCCTGAAGAATGTATAGAATGCGGCTGCTGTTCTTATGTTTGTGTAGCAAAAAGGCCCATGGTCCAGCAGATAAAACTGGCTAAAGGGAAAGTCCTGGGAAAACAATGAACCCGTTATTTGTTTCTGTTTCGCCACATATTAGATCTGAAAAAACAATCAGGCATGTGATGCTGGACGTACTCTTTGCATTGTTGCCTTCAGTTATAGCGGGCGTTATTTTTTTTGGAAAGGATTCTTTGTTGATTGTTTCAACCAGCGTGTTATTTTGCTGCTTGACTGAAATTGTATTTGAAAAAATAGCTAAAAGAAAAAACACTATTAATGACCTTTCTGCTGTAGTGACAGGAATTATTTTTTCCCTTACTCTGCCAGCGTCAGCTCCTTTGTGGATAGTCGCTTGCGGGGCAGTTTTTGCAATATTGATAGGTAAACAATTTTTTGGCGGTATTGGCCACAATCCATTTAACCCTGCGTTAATTGCAAGGGCTTTTGTCCAGCTTTCCTGGTCAAAAGAAATTGCCGGTATTCCGGCTTCTTTAGAGATAACTAAATTTAATATGTTCTTGGGGAATATGCCGGGAGCCCTGGGTGAAGTTTCAAAAATTGCAATTATAGCCGGTGCATTGTATTTAATTTTTCGCAGACAAATTACCTTACATGCGCCCTTGAGCTTGGTTGTGACAGTTGTTCTTTTATCAATAGTTACAAGAAATAATCCGCTTTTTCAGGTTTTAACCGGAGGACTGTTATTAGGCGCTGTTTTTATGGCAACGGACCCGGTAACAACGCCTGTTTCAGGAAACGGAAAGATTATTTTTGGTATCGGCTGCGGACTGCTGACAATGTTAATAAGATTGAAAGGCGCTTTTCCGGAAGGAATATATTATTCGATTTTAATAATGAATATGTTTACGCCTGTTATCGATAAAGTCACCAGAAAAAAAGGTTTGGGGTCTGATGAATTCAAAAATACTTATTAAAACAGCTGCCTCATCCTTAAAACTGGCTTTTCTTTGCATGATTTCAGCGTTACTAATATCACAGCTATATCTTGCAATTGAACCGGTAATAAAACAGAGAAAAACTGAAACTTTAATTTTGTTATACAGACAGGTTCTTCCTAATTCAGCTTGGTTTGAAAATAAAACAGCCGGTAACAGAGAATTTATTGCAGGGTTCGACAAACAGCATGTACAAAGAGGGAAAATCGTAAAGTTAAATGTGCGCGACTACAACGGCGATATTGAAATTTTATTCGGAGTGGACCAGGAAAATAGAATATTGGGAATAAAAATATTGAACGCAGATTTTAGAATTAACCTTGAAGATGATTCTTCAAAAAGTGATTTTTTCAAGAAATTTATAGGCTTAAAATTTCATGACCTGAAGCTTGAAAAAAACGGAAAAGATATCAGCATAATTCCGGGTGCAGACGTTTCTTCAAAGGCGTATATAAAAGCGCTTAAAAAAGCAGTGGAGGAAGTAGAATCAATCAATGCTACAGAACAGTAATTTAAATGCTTTTCTTTCAAGAATATGGCGGGCTAATCCTGTCGTTGTCCTGATGGTAGGCCTGTGCCCGGTATTGGCAATTACGACTACAGCTTATAACAGTATAGGCCTGGGCGCAGCTGTTTCCTTTGTTTTAATATGTTCAGGGTTAACGATTTCGCTTATTAGAAAATTTGTTCCCAATGAAATAAAAATACCTGCATCTATGGTAATAATAGCGTTTTATACGACGTTCGTTGATTATTTTATCCAGGCCTATTTTATTGAACTTTCGGCATATTTGGGTATTTTTATACCGCTTATTATGGCAAATTGTTTACTGCTGAACAGTTCTGAAATATTTTATTCTGTGAAAAATTCCACAACTCATTCTTTTCTGGATGCGGCCGGTTTCAGTATTGGATTCTCAATAGTAATCTTGCTGATCGGATCCCTGCGGGAAATATTAGGAAGCGGGGCTTTTATGGGCCAACAACTTTTTCAGGAGCCCGTGAATGTTATGGTTTTGCCTGCGGGAGGGTTTCTTCTCATCGGAATCCTGCTTGGTATCTTAAACTGGTTTCGTTCTAGGTTTTCAGAAAAAAATGATAAATAATACCACAAACCCAGTATTGATTTTTTTAAGTGCTTTTGTTGTAAATAACATAGTCCTCATAAGGACTATAGGCTTATGTTCTTTTTTTAGCATGTCGAATAGCCTTAAAAGTTCGTTGAACGCAGCCGTGCCGATAGTATGCGTTAATCTGGCAGCCACTATTTTATCCTGGCTGTTTTATAACTTAGCGCTTATTCCTTACAAACTTGAATACCTGAAATTGGTATCATTCGTACTCATCATAGTTTTATTGGTTCAAATTCAGGAATTTATATTAAAAAAAGTTCTGGCAAACTATTTTTCGACAGCCGGAAACAGCCTGTCCGTTATTACGGCAAATTGTATAATTCTGGCAGTTTTGTTGTTAAATACCGAATATAAGCTTGACCTGGTTAATAGCATTATTTACAGTTTGGGTATTGCTTTTGGGTATGTTCTTGCTATAATACTGTTTGCCGGAATGAAAGAACGGGTTGGATCCGCGCCGATTCCAAAAGCATTGAAGGGTTACCCGATTGAATTTATTCTTGCCGGGCTTATGTCAATTGCAATATTAGGTCTGCGCGGTTTGTTTGGGTTGTAAACAGGCGATTATTTATGGATTATTCTCCGATTTTGATTCTTGGTGCGTTAGGTTTTACGGTTGCATTAGTTTTGACGGGCATACATTGTTTTCCGGGTTTCGAGTCTGTGCATTCAGGGAACGGGGCCTGCGAAGATCCCAAACAGAATCCGGAAAATATTTCTGCTGTTATTTATTGCGCAGGGGGAAACAACTGTTCCGACAAGTATGCCTATCAGGGCGTAGAAACCTGTTTTGCAGCCAGCAAAATTTTCAGGGGCAAGAAGGAATGTATTTACGGATGTATAGGTTTTGGCGATTGCGCACAAGCCTGTGCCGAAGGCGCAATTTCGCACGTTAAAGGCGAAATACCCGCGGTAAACAAGAACACTTGTACCGGTTGCGGCCTTTGTGTTAGCGCCTGCCCAAAAAAAATAATTTCACTTGTTCCTTCTAAATATGATGTTCATATTAAATGTTCTTCCCTGAACGCCGGCAGGTATGTAAGGGAAATTTGCGCGACAGGTTGCATTTCATGCGGTATATGTGTTAAAATATGTCCTACAAAAGCCATAAAGATTGAAAATAACCTGGCGGTTGTAAACTATAATAAATGCAGCAATTGCGGTTTGTGTGTTGAACGATGCCCTGCAAATACGATTGAAAGAATTTTACCAGTAGTATGAACAATACTGATAAAAATAAAACTTAAGGGGAAAGAGGAGGAAGTAAAAAGTATGTCATCCATCACGATGAAGTCTTTGCTTGAAGCAGGAGTGCATTTTGGGCATCAAACCAGACAATGGAATCCCAAAATGAGCAAGTTTATTTTTTGTGAGCGCAATAAAATACATATTATTGACCTTCAAAAAACCGTAAAGGAACTAAAAAGAGCGTATAAATTTGTCAGAGATATGGTAGCTTTAGGCAAGCCGGTGCTTTTTGTCGGGACCAAGAAACAGTCAGCGGATGTTGTTGAAACGGAAGCAAAAAGATGCGGAGCTTTTTTTGTTTCAAAAAGGTGGCTTGGCGGAACCTTAACAAATTTTGCAACTATTCGAAAGTCCGTCAATAGGCTTAAAGAACTTGAAAAAATGAAAGAAGAAGGAATTTTTGAATTACTTTCGCCTAAGGAAAGAAGCAAAAGACAGAAAGAAATGATGAAACTGGAGAGTTCTCTCAGGGGAATAAAAAATATGGGGCAGCTTCCAGGGGTAATGTTTGTCGTAAGCCCGACCGACGAAGATGTTGCTGTCCAGGAATCGAAAAAAATGCATATACCCATTGTTGCCATCTGCGACACAAATTCCGACCCGGATATCGTAGATTACCCTATTCCGGGAAATGACGATGCGGTGCGCGCTATCAGCCTTTTCTGCTCAATAATTGCAGACGCTGTTATGGAAGGAAAGGGAACCCTGGACCAGGAAGGCCAGGCGGTAAAGCAGACAGGCGAATTTGGAATTCCGGATGAAGAGCTTGCAAAAGAAGTAGAACTAAACGAAACGAAAGGATAAATAATACCCAATACTCTTCCTAAGCGAGTGGCATTGGGTATGAAAGAGGAGACAATGGCAGAAATAAACGTTGAACTAATACAGAAGCTGCGTGCGACTTCCGGCGCAGGAATGGTAGATTGTAAAAAAGTGCTTACAGAAACGTGCGGTGATCTTGACAAGGCATTGCAGTTATTGCGCGAGAAAGGCATGACTCAGGCTTTAAAAAAAGCCAACAGGGAAACAAAGAACGGCTTAATTGCTTCTTATATTCATTCAGGCGACAGGATAGGCGTGCTGCTTGAAGTGAATTGTGAAACGGATTTTGTTGCGAAAACAGACGAATTTAAAAAACTGGTGAAAGAAATTGGCCTGCAGGTAGCTGCGGCAAATCCTTTCTTTGTTTCCAGAGAATCCATTCCACAGGATGTGATTGAAAAAGAAAAAGAAATATACCGTAAACAGGTATTGGCTGACGGAAAACCTGAAAAAATTGTTGATAAGATTGTCGAAGGAAAGCTTGAAAAATATTTCCAGCAAGTATGCCTGCTAGACCAGCCCTATATCAGGGATTGTTCGGGCAAAGAGAAAATAAAAGATATGGTTACCGCGGCAATCGCGAAAACCGGAGAAAATATTGTCGTAAGGAGATTTGCAAGGTTTCAATTGGGCGAAGAACTATGAAACAGCCCTGTTTGAAATTTAAAAGGGTTATTCTGAAACTTTCGGGTGAAATGCTTGCCGGAGACAAGAGATTTGGCATCGCCCCTGAAATGTTGGATAAAATTTCTAATGAAGTCAAACAGACAGCAAAATTGGGCGTTGAACTTGGGATTGTTATCGGCGGCGGCAATATCTGGCGCGGCGCTGAAGAAAGAATAAAAGGGCTGGACCGCGTTACCTCGGATTATATGGGAATGCTGGGAACTGTAATGAATGCCCTTGCGCTTCAGAACGCTTTTGAATCTGCAGGGGTGCCTGCAATAGTGCAGTCAGCGATCGAAATAGGAAAACTTTGTGAACCGTTTTCAGAAAAAGCCACAGTAAAATATTTCCAGATGGGAAAAGTAGTTGTTTTTGCCGGCGGAACAGGTAACCCTTACTTCACTACTGATACCACTGCCGCACTGCGGGCGGTAGAACTTAAAGCAGATATTCTTTTTAAAGCGACAAAAGTTGACGGGGTGTATACTTCCGACCCGATGAAAAACCCTTCCGCAAAAAAATATTCCGAAATATCATTCATGGAAGCCATAGAAAAGAAATTAAAAATAATGGATATAACCGCGTTTTCCCTTTGCATGGAAAATAAGGTTAAAATAATGGTATTCAACCTGCAGAAATGGGGGAATATCGTCCGTGCCCTGAAAGGCGAGAAAATAGGCACAATAGTGCATTGATTTTAAAAGGGGAACACAACAATGATTGACAGCGTAATAAGCCAGGCTGAAGATTTTATGAAAAAAACTATTGAAAGGTTCAAACAGGACACCTCAACCTTGAGAACCGGGCGCGCCAGCCCCACTTTAATTGACGGAGTAAAAGTTAACGCTTATAACTCCATAATGCCGCTTAACCAGGTGGCAGGTATTTCAGTACCCGATGCTAAAACAATAGAAATCAGGCCCTGGGACGCAACAGTGATACCGGCCATTGAAAAAGGAATAGCGCAGGCTGCCGTAGGCCTTAATCCGGTTAACGACGGGAAAGTAATCAGGCTGGTTATTCCGCCTTTAACGGAAGAGCGTAGAAAAGATTTTGTAAAACAATTAAATAAAATGGCGGAAGAATACAGGGTTTCTATAAGAAATGACCGCCATAAAGCGATAGAGCAGATTAAAAAAACTGAAAAAGAAAAAAAGATTACTGAAGACCAGAGATTCAAGGGTGAAGATAGGCTTCAAAAAACCACAGAATTTTACATCAAAAAAATTGACGAAATCCTTATTGCCAAAGAAAAAGAGATTATGTCTTAATGGATATAGCAAAAGAGTTATTTGACAAAATAGACAAAAAAAAGCTGCCCTTGCATATCGCTGTAATTATGGATGGCAACGGCAGATGGGCAAAAAAAAGAAGATTGCCAAGGGTTTTCGGGCATAAAGCCGGTGCAAAAACCGTTAAAGAGATAATTAAAGCTGCAGATAACATAGGAATAAAATACCTTTCCCTTTATGCTCTTTCCACTGAAAACTGGCTCGCGAGGCCTGTTCTTGAAGTGAAAGCCTTGATGAATATTTTGTATGATTACCTCAAACAGATAAGCGAGTTGAAAGAAAATGAGTTCCGGCTGGTTATAACCGGAGATACATCAAAATTTCCAGATAGGATACAGGAAGAAATAAGAAAATCCCAAAAATATACAGCCGGTTGCAAAAAAATGGTTTTGAACCTGTGTTTGAATTACGGTTCAAGGCAGGAAATAGTTGCTGCTTTTAATAAAATGGCGGAAGCCGGTATTAAAAAAACGGATGAAGAAACACTATCAAAATATTTATTTACCGGTAGTCTGCCCGATCCTGACCTGCTTATACGCACTTCAGGAGAACAGAGGGTTTCAAATTTTTTTCTCTGGCAGATAGCTTATTCTGAAATTTATTTTACAAAAGTGCTCTGGCCTGATTTTGATACAGCCGAGTTATATAAAGCAATTATTGATTACCAGTCGAGAGAAAGGCGTTTCGGAGGGATATAGTACCCCATACGCTTCCAAGCGCGTAGCATGGGGTATTAAATAGGAAAAAATGATTCTACCAAGGCTTTTGACAGCGATTATAGGGATACCCATTATACTGCTTGCCATACATTTCGGAGATGTTCCTTTTTTTATTCTTGTAATTATCATTGTTCTTTTTTCGCTTCAGGAATATTTTTTCATAATCGACAGGACGCAATTCAACCTGCAAAAAGCAAACGGTTATATTTTCGGTTTGCTGATTATGCTTGCCATATATTTTAACGGGTCAAAAATTCTTAGCCCGGCCCAGAGCCAGTTAACCTCTATAGTTTTCACGCTGGCTTTACTCGCTTTTTTTTGTTACGAAATACTGCGTATTGGATTTTCCAACAGGACTGAAGTAAACGGGTCTATTATAAGGATTGCACTTACTCTTTTCGGCCTTTTCATTATTTCCTGGACCTTTGGGCACATACTATTGTTAAGAGATATCAACCCTAACGGAAATAAGTATTCATTTTTCCTGTTTTTGCTGATTTGGATAGCTGATACAGGCGCTTATCTGGTTGGGAAAAGGTTTGGCAGGATGAAATTAGCAGAAAAAATCAGCCCGCAAAAAACGGTAGAAGGCGCTCTGGGCGGCATTGTAATAGGTATAATATTTGCCCTGGCAATGTGGAAAATATTTGCGCTTAAAGAATTAAAGTTAATAGAAGTTATCGTTGTAAGTTTTTTTATTATTGTAATCGGATTTATCTCCGATCTTTCCGAATCGCTTTTGAAAAGGGATGTGGGTTTAAAAGATTCCGATGTTCTTTTGCCGGGACATGGCGGAATGCTTGACAGGTTTGATTCCTTCATATTTGCCGCGCCGTTTTTTTATTATTATCTCACCATTTTTCACAAATGACCTCAATTATGAAAAATTTGGTTATTTTAGGTTCAACGGGTTCCATTGGCATTCAGGCGCTTAATGTCGCCAGGCACCTGAAAGATGAATATAAAGTTACGGGGCTTTCCACTTTTTCAAACATCGAGTTACTGGAAAGGCAAATTAAAGAGTTCAACCCGTCCGCAGTATGTGTAGGTTCGCCCGGTGATGCTGATCTACTTCGCGAAAAAATATCAAAAAAAATAGAAATATTTCACTCAAACAAAGGCCTGGAAACTCTCTCAGGAATGGATGAAGCGGACATTGTACTAATTTCTGTAGTGGGCGCTGTAGGCATATATCCCCTGGTTTCAGCAATCAAATCAAATAAAACAATCGCGCTGGCTAATAAGGAATCTCTCGTTATAGCTGGAAATTTAGTCAATGGATTGCTGAAGAAGCATTCGGCTACAATTATTCCTGTCGATAGCGAGCATTCAGCCATTTTTCAATGCCTTAAAAATGAAGACATAAAGAACGTTGATAAACTCATAGTTACCGGTTCAGGAGGGCCTTTCTATAAGAAAGATATTGATTTTGAACATATAAAAGTGGAACAAGCCCTTAACCATCCCCGATGGAAAATGGGGAGAAAGATTACGATTGATTCAGCCACGCTTATGAATAAAGGGCTTGAAATAATTGAAGCGCGCTATCTTTTTGATATATCTTTTGAAAAGATTAAATTACTGATTCATCCGCAATCAATTATCCACTCGCTGGTTGAATTTATAGACGGGTCAGTAATAGGGCTTTTTTCAGAACCAGATATGCGCCTTTCAATACAATACGCCATTACTTACCCTGAAAGGCATAAAACAAAAATTAAACCTTTGGACCTTGAAGTTATAAGGACACTGGAGTTCTATCCGCCTGATATAAAAAAATTCCCCTGCTTAAAACTGGCTCTTAATGCCGGAAAAATAGGCCATACCATGACCTCTGCCCTTAATGCTGCAAATGAATCGGCCGTAGAAGCATTTTTGAAAAAGAAAATAAAGTTTTCAGATATTCCCATAGTAATTGAAAAAGTTTTAAATAAGCATAAAATGATAAAAAATCCCGGGCTCGACGAGATTCTTGAAACCGACCGATGGGCACGGAGAGAAGCCGGAGTAAGGGGAGGAGTTCAATGTTAGGCGCTTTGGCGGTAATATTTACGTTTGGGATAATAATTTTTCTGCATGAATTAGGGCATTTTGTTTCCGCAAAAATGGTCGGGATGAAAGTGGAAAAATTTGCATTTGGTTTTGGCCCTGAAATTGTTGGGAAGACTGTGGGTGAAACCAGATACGCAATATGCTGGGTGCCTTTAGGCGGGATGGTAAAACTTGCCGGAGGAATGGATAATGAGTCAAAAGGCGATCCCGGGGAATTTTTTGCAAAACCCTGGTACAAAAGGGTGTTGGTTGTTGCTTCAGGGCCTTTAATGAATTATGTTCTGGCACTCGTATTCTTTTTTATTGCCATTTACTTTTGGGGACTAGGAGTTCCTACAGAAAAGCCGGTCATTGGCGAAGTAAGAGCAGGATATCCTGCTGCTAAAGCCGGCATTAAATCCGGGGATATGATAATCTCTATAAACGGACAGAAAATAAAACTTTGGCAGGACGCCGCGGAGATTATACATAAACAGGCGCAAAAGAAACTTGTTATAAAAATCCGCAGGCATAATGAAGTTTCGAGTTTTGAAATTACGCCGCAAATGGATAAGGATTTTAAAGTCGGGGTTATTGGAATTATGCCCGATGTTCAGATAGAAAAGGTCGGCATGGCAAAATCATTCCTGATATCAGCCGCTCATACAATTGAAATAAATATCGTATTTTTTGTTTATATGTGGGACAGGATAACAAAGATGGAAAAGCCCGAGGTTTCGGGCCCTATCGGTATTGCGCAAGTTATAGCCCAGACAGCAAAAGTGGGATTTTCAAACCTGTTGATATTAATAGGAAGAATTTCCGTAATGGTAGGATTGATGAATCTTCTGCCTATTCCGATTTTTGACGGCGGGCATATAATGTTTTTTACCATCGAGGGTTTGATAACCAAAAAACGCGCGAGTAATAAAGTTATTGAGACTACCAATTATATCGGATTGACAATTATCGTTTTATTGATGGTATTTGCATTTTACAGTGACTTCGAAAGAATCGGCTTGTTTACATTCACAAAAAAATTCTTCGGGTATTGATTATTAGCAAACGGAAAAATGTTTAAACATAAAAATACCAAAAAAGTAAAAATAGGCTGTGTTACGATCGGCGGCGGTCTGCCGGTTGCTGTGCAATCAATGGCTAATACTGATACCCGCGATGTCCGTTCTACTGTGAATCAGATAAAAAGATTGGAAAAAGCAGGGTGTGAAATAGCGCGCGTTGCTGTGCCTGATCTTGAATCAGCAAGGGCTATCAAAAAAATCAAGAAAAATATTAATATTCCCCTGGTTGCGGATATCCATTTCGATTATAAACTTGCTCTTGAGGCTGTCAATCAGGGTGCAGATAAAATACGTATAAACCCGGGCAATATCGGTTCAAATGGAAAAACGAAACAGGTTGTTTCTGCAGCCAAAAATGCAGGTATTCCCGTCAGGATAGGAATAAATTCAGGTTCAGTAAAGAGGATTACCGGTGTTCTAACTGATGATATGGTAACAACTGCGCTTGATTATGTAAAAATGTTTGAAGATTGGGATTTTAGGGATATTGTGCTCTCCTTAAAATCAAGCGATGTTCTCACTACAATTGCATCTTATAAGGCGCTTGCCGAAAAAACAAATTATCCTTTGCATTTAGGCCTGACTGAATCAGGCCCTCCGGGGGTTGGTACCGTTAAATCGTCATTGGGGATAGGTATTTTGCTTTACGAAAATATCGGCGACACAATCCGGGTTTCGCTTACGGGGGATCCTGTTGAAGAAGTCAAAGTGGCTTTCCAGATCTTGCAGACTTTAAACCTGCGCAATTACGGTATTGACCTTATATCCTGCCCAACCTGCGCCCGCTGTAAAATAAATCTTATTAAAGTTGTTAGAAGTTTTGAAAAAGAGTTTTCGAAATTATCCCCGCCCTGCAAAAATGGACGGGCTCCGCTGAAAGTTGCTATTATGGGTTGTGAAGTCAACGGGCCCGGCGAAGCAAAACACGCTGATATAGGTATTGCCGGCGGGAAAAATACCGGACTGCTTTTTAAAAATGGAAAAGCCATAAAAAAAGTCAAACCAGAAAATTGGGTAAGTACACTAATTAAAGAACTACAAAATTTAGTATGAGGACTAATAAATGAAACTATCAAAACTCTTTTTACCGACATTGAGGGAAGTTCCATCTGAAGCAGATACGATTTCAAGCAAATTAATGCTGCGATCAGGAATGATTCGCAAGCTTTCCAGCGGTATCTACGAATGGCTGCCTATCGGTTTGAGAACTTTAAAAAAAGTTGAACAGATTGTCCGCGAGGAGATGAATGCAATCGGCGGACAAGAAGTTTGGCTGCCTTTGCTTATGCCGAAAGAATTGTGGGAAGAAACCGGCAGGTGGAACATTTATGGCAAGGAGCTTTTTCGTTTGAAAGACAGAAAGGATTCGGAGTTTTGTTTAGGGCCTACGCACGAAGAAGTAATTACGGATATTGTACGCAAGGAAATTCGTTCCTATAAACAACTCCCCGCGATGTTTTACCAGTTTGGCGTGAAATTCAGGGATGAAATCCGCCCGCGTTTCGGAGTTATGCGCGCCAGGGAATTTTATATGAAGGATGCGTATTCCTTCCATGCGGACGAAACGGATGCTGAAAAATATTATCAGGAAGCTTTTGAAGCCTATAATAAAATCTGCAGGAGATGCGGGTTTAAATTCCGTGCAGTTGAAGCAACATCAGGAGCCATAGGGGGGAGTTTCTCCCACGAATTTATGGTTCTTGCGGAAACCGGTGAAGAAGAGATTGCCTGGTGCGAGTGCGGATATGCCGCAAACCTTGAAAAAGCGGAATGCGCAAAATCGGACGATGCAGCCCAGTCATCAGTCCCATTCTCTCTAGAAGAAGTCCACACGCCCAATATGAAGACTATTGATGATGTTGCCAGCTTTTTTAAAACCTCTCCACAAAACTTTATTAAGAGTATAATCTATCTGGCAGATAAAAAACCGGTAATGGTTTTAATACGCGGTGATTATGAAATAAACGAAAATAAAGTAAAGGAACACATTGGCTGTTCTGAATTATTTTTAGCCGACCCGGCAACAGTAGAAAAAGTCACCGGCGCCCAGGTAGGTTTTTCTGGTCCGGTTAACCTTCCAATTTCAAACTCCGCCGCGGAGAAATTTCAAATTGTGGCAGACTATTCGGTAGAATGCATGGTTAATTCCGTTGTGGGGGCAAATAAAAAGGATTTTCATTTCAAAAATGTCAATTTAAAGAGGGACTTTCAGCCTGAACGTTTCTACGATTTAAGAAAAGCAGCCAAAGGCGACAGCTGTCCCCGCTGCAAGAAATTAAAAATCGATTTTTCCCGCGGGATTGAAGTAGGACATACCTTTAAACTTGGCACGAAATACTCAAAATCAATGAAGGCAAATTTCCTGGATGCCCAGGGCAAAGAGCAATTGTTTATTATGGGTTGTTATGGTATAGGTGTTTCAAGAATAGTAGCCGCCTGCATTGAACAGATGAACGATGAAAACGGCATTATTTGGCCTGCAAATATAGCCCCGTTTCAGGTTATCCTGGTACCCATTGATTATAAGGAAGCAGCAACTAAGGAAGCAACCGATAAAATATATAAACAACTTGCAGATGAAGGCTATGAGGTGCTTTTGGATGACAGAGATGAGCGCGCCGGGGTCAAATTTAAAGATGCCGATCTTATAGGAATTCCTGTAAGGATAACTATAGGTGCCCGCAACCTGCCCGATAAAATCGAGTTTAAATTGCGTACCGGAAAAACTTCCGAGCTTATACCACTCAATGAAATTATGGCTAAAATCAAATCTTCAAGCTTCTATTGATATTCTTTTAAATATATAGTATCATTATTTATCTGAATGTCACTGAATATTAAAAAGTGGCTGATATGCATGCCACTTTTTTTATGCTTTATTCGCTTATATGAACCCAATTAATCCACATTAGGAGCAATCATGTCAGAATCAAAAGGTGAACTGTTGCCGGTACTGGAACAGATAGAAAAAGAAAAAGGCATTAAAAAAGAAGAAATTCTCAAAGTAATAGAAGGGGCGCTTGTTTCCGCTTATAAAAAACATGTAGGCAGGGATGTCAACGTCGAAGCAAGCGTTGACCAGGAAACTGCCCTCGTTAAGGCTAATGTTGTAAAAAAAGTTGTAGCTGCGACAACGAACCCAAATCAGGAAATTTCTCTCTCGGACGCAAAAAAAATTAATCCTGATATAAAGCTGGATGAGGAAGTCAGGATCCCTCTTGACACGCAGGAATTTTCAAGAATTGCCGCCCAGACAGCCAAACAGGTTATTATCCAAAAAATACGCGAATCGGAACGCGCCAGCCTGTATGATGAATTCAAGGCCAAGGAAGGAAGCATAATAAGCGGAGTAGTTTATAAAATCGTAGACAATAACATAATTATTGAAATCGGAAAATCCGAAGGCATACTTCCCGTGAGGGAACAGGTCCAGACCGAAAGATTCAGAGTCGGCGAGCACATGAAGATTATGATTGTAGCCGTGGAAAAGAGCCCGCGCGGGCCCAGAATTCTTCTTTCGAGAAACCGCCCAGAACTTGTAAAAAGGCTTTTTGAAAATGAAGTCCCTGAAATATATGAAAAAGTAGTTGAGATAGTCGCAGTAGCCCGGGAACCGGGGTTGCGGTCAAAAATAGTAGTAAAATCAAACAACCTGAAAGTTGACCCTGTCGGCGCATGTGTGGGAATAAAAGGTTCAAGAGTGAAACCGATTATTGACGAACTAAGGGGTGAAAGAATTGACCTCGTGCTTTATTCCAACGACTCTCAGGCTTTTATTGCATCGGCTTTTTCTCCGGCCAAAGTGCTGTTTGTCAATGTAACCGACAAAGAACACAAAAAAGCGGAAGTAATCGTTAAAGACGATATGCTTTCTTTGGCTATAGGCAAAAGAGGCGCAAATGTAAACCTTGTCTGTAAACTTACCGGCTGGAGAATAGATGTACGCTCTGAAAGCCAGAAAAAGGCAGCTGCCCAGGAAAAAGCGACCATTACTGTTGAGGAATTGAGCAAATTACCCGGCGTCGGCAAAAAGCTTGCTGATGTATTATTAAAGACAGGCTGGACCCAGATAGACAGAATAGCAAAAGCAAAAGTTGAAGATTTTACCGTCTTGCAGGGTGTAGGCGAAAAAACTGCTCAGAAGATAATTGATTCAGCTAAAGAGTTTCTTGAAAAAAAACAGGAAGCCCCTGTAGTTGAAAATAAAGAAGATACCAAACCAAAAGAGAAGGCAAATGACAGTAGAAAAGAAAAAAACAAAGACGAGTAAAGAAAAGCTTCCAAAAGAGCCAAAAAAGGCACCCAGCGAAAAGAAGCCTGCAAAAAAGGTTCCTGCGGTTGCGCCTGAACCTCTTAAAAAACGCGGCAGGCCAAAAAAAGCAACTCCTGTTGAACAACGCTCTCCGGAAAAGAAAGAAGAAAAAAAAGAAACTGAAAAAGTTGTCAAAAAAGAAATACCACAGGCTCCACCAAAACCGGCAGTTGTTGAGCAGCCAGTTGCGGTTGTGCCAAAACCGGTTGTTGTTCCGGTGAAACCTGTGCCCAAACCCATTCTTCCAAAAATAAAAATTAACGAACTCACTACTGTAAGAGAAATTGCCGAAAAAATAGCTAAACCGGCTTCCGAATTAATAAAGAAATTAATGTCGCTTAAAATAATGGCTACAATAAACCAGAAGCTTGACCAGGATATTGCAACTATCCTGGCAAACGAATTTGGTTATGATACGGAATTTGTTCCGTTATACTCGGAGGATTCAGTCGACGTAAAAGAGGATCCTGCAAAATTAAATCCCAGGGCTCCTATTGTTACGGTTATGGGACATGTAGACCACGGAAAGACAACATTGCTTGACACTATACGCAAAACAAAAGTGACTGAAAAAGAACATGGCGGAATTACACAGCATATCGGCGCTTACAGAGTACATAACCCGAAAGGTGATATAGTTTTCCTTGATACTCCCGGCCACGAAGCTTTCACTGCCATGAGGGCTCACGGTACAAAAATAACGGACATTGTGGTCCTTGTAGTAGCTGCAGATGACGGTATAATGCCCCAGACTATCGAAGCTATTGACCACGCGCGTTCAGCCAGCGTGCCGATAATTGTGGCTGTAAACAAAATAGACCTGGCAAAAGCAAATCCGCAGATAATTAAGCAGCAGTTGGCGCAGCATAATCTCGTCCCGGATGATTGGGGCGGCGACACCATGACTGTAGAAATATCTGCAAGGAATAATATAAATATTGACAAACTAATTGAGACCATTCTTTTTAAGGCCGAACTGATGGAGTTAAAAGCAAACCCGAACAAGCCTGCCCAGGGAATAATCATCGAATCTCAATTGAATCCTCAACGGGGACCGATCGCGACAGTGCTTGTACAGGGCGGGACGCTTTCAGTTGGGGACGCTTTTGTTTCAGGCATGACATCCGGAAAAGTAAGGGCTATGATAAATGAATTTGGAAGCAGGATTCAAAAAGTAGGCCCTAGTACGCCGGTTGAAATACTGGGTTTCAGCAGTTTGCCTCAGACCGGAGATAAATTTGTCGTTGTTAAGGACGAGCGCCTTGCTAAGGAGATAGCTGAAAAAAGACAGAACATGGTTACAAGGGGCAAGAGCGGCACTCAGAAAAAAGTTACCCTGGAAGACCTGGCTACAAAAAAAATAAAACAGCTTAACATAATTTTAAAAACTGATGTGCACGGCTCATACGAGGCCATACGCGATGCCTTGGCCAGGATAACTCATGAATCGGTAGAAATAAATATTGTTCACATGGGCGTCGGCGCTATAAATGAGTCTGATGTTAATCTGGCTATTGCTTCGGATGCGATAATTATTGGTTTTAATATCCGCCCTGACCCGAAAGCAGAAGCCTTTGCAGAAAAAGAAGGTATCGATATAAGGATTTATAGGATTATTTATGAGCTTATCAGCGACATAAAGAAAGCCCTTTCCGGCCTGCTTGAAGCCAAGATAAAAGAAGTTGTTGCCGGCCATGCTGAAGTTAGAAAAACATTTGTTGTCAGCAAAGTGGGCACGGTAGCCGGATGTATGGTAACCGACGGAAAAGCCCAGAGAATTGCAAGAATAAGGGTTTTAAGGGATAACGTGATTATTTGGGACGGCAACATGAATTCCTTGAAAAGGTTCAAGGATGACGTCAAGGAAGTTGAAAAAGGTTACGAGTGCGGTGTTTTTCTTGAAAATTACAACAATATAAAAGTGGGCGACATTTTTGAATTTTATGTTCAGGAAAAAGTAAAACAGGAATTAAGCCAGGAATGAACCAGCAATATAAACGCGCAGACAGATTAGGAAAATTAATACAGAGAGAAATTTCAAGAATAGTAACGGAAGAAATCAGGGACCCCCGTTTGGGGTTTGTAACTATAGCAGGCGTAGAACTTACTGATGATTTGTCCTTTGCCAAAGTGTTTTACTCGGTGCTTGGCGACAAAAAAGAGAAAGAACTTTCAACCAGGATACTTACCAATGCGACAAAATATGTCCGCAGGCGCGTAGGAGAGGAAGTGATAATGCGCAAGGTGCCTGAAATAAGGTTTGGTTTTGACGAGACCGTAGAAAAAGCGTCCAAAGTATACGAAATCTTAAACGTAATTGAAAGAGAAACGCAAACCGAAGAAAAATGCAAGAAGAAAAAAAAGTAATTGCAGATAAGATAATCAAGATATTTGAAAACAACCGGACATTTTTAATTTCAGGGCATATACACCCTGACGGCGATACGGTCGGCTCGGAGCTGGCTTTAGCTTCCTGGCTCAGGAAAAAAGGCAAAAAGGTTGACATTATCAGCACCGACCCGATTCCCAAAGAATTTAATTTTCTTTCGGGAATAAAGAGGATTCTCAGCAAAATAACCAAAAACAGAAGTTATGACGTAGGGGTATTGCTGGAATGCCCGGATGTTACCAGAGTCGGCAGCTTTGTGAATGATGTGAATTTTGGTAAAATGGTCAATATAGATCATCACCCGGAACCTGTTAAAAAGACGCTGAAAAGCGATTGTTCTCTGATAGACCCGAAAGTTTCTTCCTGCTGCGAACTTATTTACTTTATTATGAAATGCGCTTCCTACGTTCCTTCAAAAAAAGAAGCAGTTTGCTTATATACCGGAATTATCACAGACACTGGCCGTTTCCAGCAGGCAAACACAACTCCGGAAGCTCTTGAAACAGCCGCTGATTTATTTAGGCTAGGGGTAGACCCGGTTCAGGTTTACCGGAATGTTTATGCCGCTAAAACCGGCGCTAACCTGAAACTTTTGGGAAGCGCTTTGGGCACTTTGGAAATTGACGGGAATGTTTCTTATATGAAAATTACCTGTACAATGTATAAAAAAACGAATTCTTCGCCCATGGATTCCGAAGAAATAATTAATTACGCTGGCAAGGTTGCCGGGACAAAAGTATTCGGGCTTTTCCGCGAAGTATTAGGTAAAAAAAAATCGGTTAAGATAAGCCTTAGGTCTTTCGATAAAGCTGATGTGAATGCTGTTGCAAGAAAATATGGCGGCGGCGGGCATTTTCATGCTTCAGGTTTTGAAGTTAAAGGCGCGATACAAGAAGTTATAAAGAAAGTTCTGCCTTCGCTTAAAGCAGCTGCAAGATGATATGAAGAAATCAGTAATAACGATCGGTTTCTTTGACGGTGTCCACCTGGGACATAGGAAACTGATTGCAACTGCGATTGACGAAGCGAGAAGAAGTGGTTTTAAGGCAGTTTTGCTTACTTTTGACAGGCACACAAAAAAAAATATGTTGTTAACGCCTATAAATGAGAAACTTAAACTCTTAAAACTCTTTAAACTTGACGAAATAGATGTAGTTGAATTTACGCAGAAATTCGCAGACATGTCAGCTGAAAGTTTTGTTGAAAAGTATTTGGTAAAAAAACATAATATGGGCAAATTAATAACGGGCTACGATTTTAAGTTCGGGAAAGACAGGCAAGGCGATAAGCCGCTGCTCGGGAAGCTTGCAAAAAAATATGGCTATAACCTTATCTCTGTAGGGCCGGTTGCCGTAACTGACAGAAAAACAGGAAAAAAAATCATCGTATCGTCTTCGTATATCAGGGAATGTATTTCCCGGGGCAATATTAAATTTGCCAATGAGTTGCTTTGCGGCCATTATTCGACAGATGGCAAAATAGTTAAAGGCGGCGGAATAGGTGCAAAACTGGGGTTTCCTACTGCGAATATTGAAACACAGAACAATAAACTGCTTCCAATGGGTGTTTTTGCGGGTTATGTTTTAATTGATGGAAAACCGCATGCTGCTGCAGCGAATATAGGTTATAACCCGACAGTAACAGATAAACATGAAATCAGGTTTGAAGTTCACGTAATTAATTTTAAAGCTTCATTTAAGCCCGGTGATATTTTAAGGTTTTATTTTACGGATAAACTTCGGGACGAGAAAAAATTTAAGGATTTGGAAGAGTTAAAAAAACAAATTAAAAAGGATATCAAAAAACTTTTAAAGGAGGAAGAAAAGTGTTAAAAAAAGAAACTAAAAAAAACGTAATGGAGAAGTACAAAACGCATAAAACGGATACAGGTTCGTCAGCCGTGCAGATTGCAGTGCTTTCAGAAAGGATCACGGAACTGAATGAACATTTTAAAAAGAGCCCGAAAGATTACACGTCCCGCAGAGGGTTCCTGAAATTAATCGGGCAGAGAAGAAGATTAATGAATTATTTAAAAAAATCAAACCCGGCACAGTATAAAGAACTTACCGGAAAACTAGGAATTGGATAAAAGCTAATGAAAAAAGAAATTGAAATCGGCGGTAAAAAAGTAACTTTAGAAACTGGTACTGTTGCAAAACAGTCTGACGGTGCGGTAATAGCAAAGATGGGAGAAACCACTGTGCTTGTAACGGCGGTAATGAGCGAAAGAGAATTACCGTTTGACAGGCAGGGTGATTTTGTCCCTTTAACGGTAGATTACCGTGAAAGAACCTACGCCGGAGGCAAAATCCCCGGAGGTTTTTTCAAAAGAGAAGGGCGCCCGCGCGAAAAAGAAACATTGGCCTGCCGTTTAATAGACAGGTCTATCCGTTCTATTTTTCCTTTGGGATTCCAGAATGAACTGCAGGTAACGGTCATAGTCCTGTCCAGCGACACCATGAATGATACCGATGTAATATCGGTTATAGGCGCTTCAACTGCCCTTATGATCTCAGATATTCCGTTTGACGGACCTATTGCCTGTGTAAAAGTCGGCATGATCGACGGGCAGTACATTTTCAACCCGACTTACGAAGAACAGACTAAGAGTTCTCTCGATCTGGTAATTTCGGGAACAGGCGAAAAAGTCCTGATGCTTGAGATGGGAGCCAAGGAAGTTTCTGAAAAAGTTATTATCGATGCCCTGGAAGCGGCAAAACCTGTACTTAAGCAGCTTTGCGACTTGCAGAAAGACCTTCAAAAGTCAGAGGGCAAGCCAAAGAAAACCCTTAAGCCCGCACAGCCAAACCAGGAACTTTGCAGCGACGTAAAAAATATAGTCAAAGACAAAATAAAAGATTTTGTAAAATTCGAAGAAATATACAAACAGGCGCTTGAAGGTTTAAAGAAAAAATTCGGCAGTGAGCCAGAAATGGCGGCCCAGATAAAAGTCGTGTTCGAACGGATTTACAGGGACGAAATCAGAACCTTCATAATGGCCACGAAAAAACGCCCGGACGGAAGGAGTACTGAACAAATCAGGGACATCTCCTGTCTGGTAAGCTTTCTTCCAAGACTTCATGGTTCGGCTCTATTTACCAGGGGCCAGACCCAAGCACTTGCTACAGTAACTTTGGGAACGCCTTCAGATATGCAGATAATGGAAGAACTTGAAGGAGAATTTAAAGAAAGATTTTTACTCCACTACAATTTCCCGGGTTTTGCTACTGGGGAAACTAAAATGGACCGCGGCCCATCGCGCAGAGATATTGGCCATGGAGCTCTTGCAAAACGCGCGCTTTACCCCATTCTCCCAAACGATACAGATTTTCCTTACACAATCAGAGTTGTTTCGGATATTCTTGAATCAAACGGTTCTTCTTCAATGGCCTCGGTTTGCAGCGGCTCCCTTGCGCTTTTTGATGCAGGAGTGCCTATGAAATCAGCAGTCGCAGGCGTATCTATAGGTTTAATAACCGAAGGCGATAAGTACCTGCTTTTAACTGATATTCAGGGCCTCGAAGACCATATCGGCGACATGGATTTCAAAGTTGCCGGTACAAAAAACGGCATAACCGCTATTCAGCTGGATCTCAAATTAGCAGGAGTTGAAACCAGTATTCTTGCTGAAGCTCTTGAACGCTCAGCCGGAGCCAGGACAAAAATTCTTGAGATTATGAACAAAGAGCTGGATGCTCCAAGGTCAAACCTATCCGCTTATGCGCCTCGCATGCTGATATTGCAGATTCCTCAGTCAAAAATCGGCGGCCTTATCGGCCCCGGCGGGAAAAATATCAGGCAGATACTTGAAGAAACAGGGACCCAGATTGATATAGAAGACGACGGCAGAGTGTTTATTTCCAGCACCGATGAAAAAGGAATCGACCTTGCCCGCCAGAGAGTTGAAGCTTTGACGGCGGAAGTGGAAATCGGGAAAATCTATAAAGGCAAAGTAGTAAAAATAATGGATTTCGGCGCTTTTGTGGAAGTAATTCCAGGAAAAGAAGGCCTGGTTCACATCTCCCAGCTTGACGAACATCGTGTAAATAAGGTCACTGATATTTGCAAAGAAGGGGATGAAATGATAATCAAAGCCCTTGAGATAGATAACCAGGGCAGGCTTGTATTATCAAGAAAGGCGGCATTGAAAAAATGAAAAACACTGATCCTAAAAAAGAAATGATTGAAACTCTTTATCAGCTGGCCTTGCAGGAAAGGTTGGAAGAAATTGAATTCAAGGACAAGGATTTCTATGTTAGGATTAAAAGGCCGGGAAAAAAGATAAAAACCGTAGTCCAGCAGGTTGAAACGGTCCAAATATCCGAAACACCGCAGGCGCCTGCAGTACCAGCATCGTCGGCTGAGCCAGTTTATGACCAGACTATAAAATCGCCTTTAAATGGGGTTTTTTACCGCGCTCCTTCGCCGACATCTCCTACTTATGTTAAAGAAGGCGATGTGGTTGATCCCGGCGCTACTCTTTGCATCATAGAGGCTATGAAGGTTATGAATGAAATCAAATCAGAAAAGAGATGCAAAATAGTCAAAATATTAGTTGAAAACGGCAAATCCGTAAATTCAGGCCAGGATCTTTTTGTATTGGGGTAAACTATGGAAGAAACTATCGGTATACAAGCTGGAAAAATATGGCATTACCTTGCCAGCCATGAAAAAGTTGACGTGCTCAAATTGAAGTTCGACCTGAAACTTAATAATTCAATGCTTTTCATGGCTGTCGGCTGGCTTGCGCGCGAGAACAAAATAAGAATATCCCAGGAAAACGAAATATATTTCATCTCTCTGGCAAAATGAACAAACGCTACCGCAGCAAAATTCAAAACAGCATCTTCCAGGTAAAAGCAAAAACCAAGAATAATAAATCCAGTGTTTTAAAAGCAATAAACCTGCTCGTGCTGGGTGTTGCCATGCTTTATTGCGTGGTAATGCCTGAACAATCAGGTATTACCGGCAAGTGGTTTGCCAAGCAGCTTGGTTTTCTCTTCGGAAAAGCAGCCATAGTGTTGGCCGTATTTCTAATTGTTTTTTTCATTGAGCTTTTTAAGTTTAAAAAAATCAAAGCCCTGCGTCTTGTTGTGGGTTTTGCCATTTTTCTTGCCTCCTGTGCTTTATTGTCCATGATCGGTTTTTTTCAAAACACTAATTATGGCGGGAGGACAGGAGTAATAATTCGAGATTTTTTTATGAGATTGTTCGGGCCGGCCGGTGCTACAGTTGTTCTTTCGATTGTATTCATTTACACTTTATCTGTATTTTTCAATATTTCATTACTGGAAGTTTTTAGGTATATATTCAAAAGCATAGGCGCCGATCTAAAGGAATGGCAGTCAACCAAGGAAAAAGTTAAAAAAACGAAATCCGAAAGAGTGGTTGTTTCGCCGAAAAGATTAGTTCAGCCTGAAGCGACGTCTCAAATACCCCGCGTTGCGCCCAGAATAATAGAACAACCAAAATCAACTTTAGCGCCTCAAGAAACAACAAGAAGGGAAAAAAATGAAAAGCCAAAAGTTGAAAAAGCCGCATTGGATAAATCTCCTGCCGCGGCGGCAGTCGATCAAAAACAAATTGAGGCTTACAAACTTCCTCCATTAGACTTACTTGCAACTACGCCTCAGATCGACCAGGAATATAAACATGAAGTACTGATCCAGAAAGCCGCCATACTGGAGCAGACCCTTGCAAGTTTTGGCGTTTTGGCAAAAGTAAATGATATAGTCCCCGGCCCGACAGTAACACGTTTTGACCTGACACCGGATACGGGTGTAAAAATCCAGCAAATAACAATTTTAAATAATGATTTGGCAATGGCAATGAGAGTGCCAAGTATAAGGATGGTTGTTCCCGTGCCGGGAAAAGGCGCAGTAGGAGTAGAGATTCCTAATCCTAAAGGAAGGATAATCGGCATAAGGGAAATATTTGATTCCAATGAATTTCAGTCCGCAGGTTCAAAATTAAGTATAGGTTTGGGAAAAACTTCCGACGGAAGGCCTGTTGTGGCAGATATCATACCAATGCCTCATTTATTGATTGCAGGCGCTACAGGTTCGGGTAAAAGCATTTGCATACATTCAATCCTCACTTCTATTCTGTATAAAGCGCGTCCGGATGAAGTAAAATTCATGTTAATAGACCCGAAACGCCTTGAACTGTCGGCTTATAACGGATTACCGCATATATATGACCCTACAGTGTCTCCAGATAAAGCGCAGGTAATAACAAACCCGAAACACGCGGCTAAAGCTTTAAGTTCCCTAGTCAGGATTATGGAACAAAGGTACGAAAAATTCGCCAAGGCTAATGTAAGAAACATAGACGGTTATAATGAATACGCCAAGAAAAATAATGAAGTAAAAGAGTTTTACATTGTTGTTATTATTGACGAACTTGCTGACCTTATGCTTATGATGGCAAAAGAAGTTGAAGATAATATCCAGCGCCTGGCGCAAATGGCACGTGCCGTGGGTATTCACGTATTGCTTGCCACGCAGCGCCCTTCCGTTGATGTTATTACCGGTGTTATAAAAGCAAATTTGTCTTCCAGGATTGCATTCCAGGTTCTTTCAAAAGTTGATTCAAGAGTTATTTTAGACAGCATGGGAGCGGAAGAGTTGTTGGGCAGGGGGGATATGCTTTTTCTTCCCACCGGCGCCCCGAAACCGGAGCGTATCCAGGGTTCCTATGTTTCTGAAAATGAAGTTGAGTCCATAGTTACATTTATCAAGAAACAGGGCCTGCGGCCTTCCTATGATGAAATTATTAAAAAAGAAACTGAAGGAGCCGGCGCGAAAGATGAAAAACTTGAAGATTATATAAAAGAAGCTTTAAAATTGGTGCAGGAAAGAAAAAGAGTGTCGCAGGATTTATTGAAAGCGCACTTCGGATCTTCTGCCCGCGCTACAGATATCTTGAGCCGGCTCGAGATGAACGGGTTTATTTTCAAGCCCGAAGGCACAAACAAATGGCAGATTAATTTTGATAAAATAGAAGAGTATTTTACCAGCGACAAATGAAAAAGTTATTAGTTATATTATTTTTGTTTAGTGCCGCATTATCCGTGGTGAACGCTGCCTGGCAAAAACCTGTTTTGGATACTATTACCGCTAAAATGGCGGAAAATGAAGCCAATCTTAAATCAATCCAGATAGAATTTTCCCAGGAAATGGACCTCAAAATCGTAAACGAAAAAAATGTTTTTTCAGGACAGTTATTTTTTAAAAGCCCGGATAAAATATATTACCAGACTTTCACTTCCACTGCCAATGACCGGGCAAAACAGATCATTGTTTCAAACGGCGATAAGTTATGGTTTTATAACATCGAAGGCAATCAGGTTTTTGTCGACAAATGGAAAAACTGGAAGGGAATAGGCTATTTTCTTCCCGGGCTCTATAACCCCAAGGGGAAGATAACGGACCTTAAGAAACAATATGGTTTTACTCTTGATTCTGAAGATGAAAAAAATTATGTCCTGCTGCTTATGCCGAAAAAGAAACTCAAAACTGCCCTTGAACCGCAATTAGGCGGTAATTTCAGGTTTTATTTGTGGATTTCAAAAACAGATTATTTCCCTGTGAAAAGCAGGTTCGAAGCAGAAAATATTACTGCAACTACGGAAATAACTTCATATAAAATTAATCCTGAAGTGTCTAACTATAAATTTGATTTCAAAATCCCGGCAGGCGCAGAGGTTTTAAGGTTATTTAAGTGAAAAGAATAAATTTGGCTACTAGGTTTACTTTACTGCGCATTCTACTCATCCCGTTTTTTATGGTCTTTATGTTCGTTGATAACGCATGGACCCGCGCTTTCGCACTGGTAATTTTCATTATTGCCGGGCTTACCGATGCGTTTGACGGCATGTTAGCAAGAAAGTTCAAGCTTGTAACGAAATTCGGTATTTTTCTTGACCCGCTGGCTGACAAACTTATTATTTCTGCTGCGCTTATTTCCTTTGTCAGTCTGAAGGAATTGCACATTCCTGCCTGGATGGTGGTGTTTATTATTTCTCGGGATTTTATTATTACCGGTTTAAGGTTGCTGGCTCTTTCGCATGACAGGGTTATAGCCGCAGATAAAACAGGGAAATTTAAAACAACATCCCAGATTATAGGTATCATTGTTATTCTTTTAATTTTAATATTGAATTCTTTCAAGAAACATGTATTAATGACCTATCCTTTTATGGCTGAAATTCTTTCACATGCGCCGTTTTGGATTATGGCTTACGTAACTGCCCTGACAATTTATTCAGGAATATCCTATCTTTACAAAAACCGCGACATCCTTGTTTTAGACATGCAGAAATGAGAAAAAAAATATTAATTGCGCTTTCTTCTGGGCTCGGTACAGGCTATAGCCCCGTAGCTCCGGGAACTTTTGGAACGCTTCTTGCGTCTATATTGTACCTGCTGGTTATGCCTCGAAATATTTACGCCTATTGCACGGTTGTGGTAATACTGGGTTTTGCAGCAGTTTTTATTTCAGCCGAAGCGGATAAGATTTATGAATCTGAGGACAATCCCAGGATAGTTATTGATGAGATAGCCGGGCTTTGGGTAACAATGGCGTTTATTCCAAAAACTGTTGAGTTTCTTGTTATAGGTTTTGTTCTTTTCAGGTTTTTTGATGTTGTTAAGCCTCTCTATATCAGGCAAATTCAGAAACTTAACGGCGGGTGGGGAATTGTAGCGGATGATGTTTTGGCGGGTATTTACAGCAATATAATTTTACAGGTGTTATTGAGAACGTGGCTGAAGTAAATTTCTTGACTTTAAGAGTTTAAAAGGGTAGAATTTAAGTAATAAAAATTTATAGCCCCGTTTTTTCCTTTAAGGGGAAACGGGATCGCTACACGGGAGAGTGTGTTATGGCTAAGGACGAAAAATTAAAAGCACTTGAATCTGCAATCACGCAGATTGAGAAAGATTTCGGCAAAGAAGCAATAATGAAATTGGGCGAGAAGTCGCCAAGAATGATGGTAGAAGTGATTCCAACCGGCGCTCTTCCTTTAGACGTGGCAATAGGTGTAGGCGGAGTTCCCAGAGGCCGTGTAGTTGAAATATTCGGGCCGGAATCGGGTGGAAAATCAACGCTGGCAATGATTATAGCCGCCCAGGCGCAGAAGCTTGGCGGTATATCGGCTTATATTGACGCTGAACACGCTTTTGACCCTACTTATGCTAAAAATCTCGGGCTTGATGTAGAGAACCTTTACATTTCCCAGCCGGATTCCGGAGAACAGGCGCTTGAAATTACGGAACGTTTAGTCCGTTCAGGCGCAGTTGATGTTATAGTTATAGATTCTGTTGCGGCTTTAGTGCCAAAAGCTGAAATCGAAGGGGAAATGGGCCAGGCGTCCATCGGGCTTCAGGCGCGCTTGATGTCCCATGCATTGCGGAAACTTACTTCCTGTATATCAAAATCAAAAGCAGTCGTGATTTTTATTAACCAGATCAGGCATAAAATCGGCATAATGTTCGGCAACCCGGAAACAACTCCGGGAGGCCTGGCATTGAAGTTTTACTCCTCTATTCGCCTGGACATCCGCTCAATAGAAAAGATCAAAAGGGGCGATGAAATAATAGGAAATAGAGTCCGCGTAAAAGTTGTTAAAAATAAAGTTGCGCCGCCGTTTCGGCAGGCGGAGTTTGAAATAATCTTCGGCCTTGGAATTCCGCGCGAAGGGTTCCTTATCGATATGGGCCTTGATAACCAGGTTCTGGAAAAAACAGGTTCCTGGATTATATTTAAAGGCGAAAAAATTGCACAGGGTTATGACCAGGCAAAAATTTATCTTAAAGAAAACCCCGCAATCTGCGATGAGTTGGAAGCCGCGATAAAAGCAGTGGTGTTTCCTTCAAGTATCGCAAAAGAAGAAGCTAAGGAAGAAAAATCCAAAGAAGAAAAACAGGGGAAAGAAAACCCCAAGAAACATAAATGAGCAGCCTGCTCATAAAATCTATCACGGTCGGCCCGATACAGACCAATTGTTATTTGTTGATAGATGAAAAATCAAAGCAGTGCCTTGTAATAGACCCCGGCGATGAGCCGGAAAGAATAATCCAAGAGATTCAAGCCAGTAAGCTCATCCCGGTTGGAATAGTAAATACCCACGGCCATTACGACCATATCGGCGCCAATTCTCAAATAAAGCAACTCTATAAAGTACCTATCTATATTCATAAACTTGATGCAGATTGCCTTACCAACCCGTCAAAAAATCTATCTGGATTGTTGGGATTGCCGGAAAAATCGCCTTCGGCTGATGTTATCCTTGAAGAAGGCAGTGTTATTGATTTTGAAGGCAGCCAGTTAAAAGTAATTCATACTCCGGGCCATACAAAAGGCGGTATCTGCATAATCGGGGACGGTTTTGTGTTCACGGGAGATACCCTTTTTTGCGAATTTGTCGGCAGGTGGGACCTGCCCGGTGGGGATGAACAAGTTTTGAGAAATTCTCTGGAAAAACTGAAAGTGCTTCCAGAGAATTATAAAATTTACCCGGGGCATGATAACCAATGCACTATCGGCGGCGAACTAAAGCATAACCCTTATTTAAAATGACAAACCAGGAACTTTTAGAATCCTTTCTGCAATACCTTTCTGTTGAAAAAAACCTCGCTAAAAATACCGTTCTTGCCTATGGCAGTGATTTGAAAATATTCCTCCAGCACCTGGCGACAATTAAAAAACACGTATTTGAAGTTCATCAGGATGATATTGTCAGCTACATAATGGAAAGGAAATTTGAAAAGGATGCGCCCTTAAGGGAAAAATCGATTTTCCGTTTGATAGAATCACTGCGGCATTTTTATAAATTTCTTATTATAGACGAACATATCAATATAGACCCTACCATAAACGTAAGGCTGCCAAAAATTCCTTCACGGCTACCGCAGGTATTGAGTATCGATGAAATGAAACAATTGCTTAATACTATGCCTGATAAAAACGAACGGGACCTGAGGTATAAAGCGATGTTTGAACTGCTTTATGCATCCGGGCTAAGGGTTTCGGAGCTGGTAGGTCTGCAGATGGGGGATATTGATTTGAAGGTTGGGTATGTGCGGGTTACGGGCAAGGGGGGCAAAGAGCGGATTGTTCCCGTGAGTAAAAGAGCGATTTACTCTATTGAAAAATATCTTGAGTTCAGGCAAAAGAAATATCCTGCGGCAAAAGCGATGTTTGTGAGTAAGTTGGGCAAGAGTTTGAGCAGGATTGAGTTTTGGGAGCAGATTAAGAAGTACGCGCTAAACGCAGGGATTACGCGTAAAATTTCACCGCACAGTATCAGGCACGCTTTTGCAACGCATTTGCTTACAGGAGGGGCTGATTTGCGTTCCTTACAGGAAATGTTGGGGCATTCAAGCATTTCTACTACGCAGATTTATACCCATGTTGACCGTGAACATTTAAAGGAACTCCATAAAAAGTACCACCCAAGGGGATAGAAGTTATTTATGATTTTAAAAAGCCGAACAGCAAAAATACTATTTGTAATCTTATTAAATCAAATCATCAGGAGTTAACAATGCCAACGCAAAAAAAAGATTTGGAACTTGTGGAGAAGCTGGTTAATGGTCACCGGATGATTGTTGAACAGCTCAAAAAAGTAATAATCGGGCAGGAGCAGGTAATTGACGAACTGCTCATCGCGCTTTTTGCGCGCGGGCACTGCATGATCGTCGGCGTGCCGGGCCTGGCAAAAACACTGTTAATATCAACATTGTCGGAAATTCTTGACCTGCAATTTAAAAGAATCCAGTTCACCCCTGATTTGATGCCCTCGGACATCACTGGCACAGAAGTAATCGAACAGGATGACTCTGGAAAAAGAAACTACAGGTTTATCAAAGGCCCGATTTTTGCAAATATCATTCTTGCCGATGAAATAAACCGCACACCGCCCAAAACCCAGAGCGCGCTTTTACAGGCCATGCAGGAATACAAAGTAACCTCAGCCGGGCAGACTTATTCGGTGCCTCTGCCTTTTTACGTTCTTGCCACGCAAAACCCGATAGAACAGGAGGGGACTTATCCTCTTCCTGAAGCGCAGTTAGACAGATTCTTCTTCCAAATAAATATAGATTACCCGCAGGAAAACGACGAAAAACAGATACTCGTCCAGACAACAGGTTTAATAAAACCTCAATTAAAAAAAGTGCTTGACGCAGACGAAATCCTTGCCTTGCAGGACATTGTCCGCAAAGTTCCCGTAAGCGATAACGTAATTGATTACACAACAAAATTTGTCCGCTCAACAAGGCCTAAAGACGAAGCATCACCTGATTTTATAAAAAAATGGGTAAACTGGGGCGCAGGGCCGCGCGCAGGCCAGACATTGATTCTCGGCGCAAAAGCCAGGGCAATTCTTGACGGAAGATACGCAGTGTCCATTGAAGACGTCCAGGCGCTGGTTTATCCTGCGCTAAGGCACAGAATTATCCTGAACTTCCAGGCCGAAGCCGAAGGCGTAACTGTAAACGAAGTCATTAAAAAATTGCTTGAATTGAAATAGATGGCAACAAAACTAAAATACTTAGATCCGGCAACTTTATTAAAACTGGGAAAACTGCCGTTAAGGGCGAAATATGTTGTTGAAGGCGTAATTTCCGGCATGCATAAAAGCCCTTCAAAGGGCTATTCCCTTGAGTTCGCCCAGCACAGGGAATACAGCCAGGGCGATGAACTGCGCCACATAGACTGGAAAGTTTTCGGAAGAACTGATAGGTTTTTTGTAAAGCAATACGAAGAAGAAACCAACCTCCGCGCCTATATCCTGCTGGACACTTCTAACTCCATGGCATTCAAATCTGAAAATAATATTGACAAATTTACCTATGGCATCAATTTAGCCGCGTGTCTTTCCTATCTGCTCCTGCGGCAGGAAGATTCTGTCGGTTTAACTGTCTTTGACGAAAAAATCGGTAAATTCATAACACCCAGGGCGCAATTTGACCAGTTTTCAAATATAGTTAAGACGCTTGAAAATATCTCTCCAAGCTCAACAACAGGGATTTCGAAAGTTTTAAATGAATTCTCCAGCCACCTGAAGCGCAGGGGTTTGATAATGCTTATTTCGGATTTATTTGATTCTCCGCAAGAGGTTATCCGCTCACTCAAGCAGCTGAGGTTTAAACATCACGACGTGGTTGTATTCCAGTTATTAGACCCCCAGGAGTCAAATTTTGATTATTCCGGGCCCGTAATTTTTGAAGGTTTGGAGACTCCCGATTCAGTCCAGACTGAAACCGACGATATCCATACCCAGTATAAAAACCTTTTTGACCGGTTTATTGATGAATACAAAACCGGTTTTCGCAGTTCGGGAATTGACTATTACCCAATAATGACGAATACGCCTATTGAATTGGCTCTATGGTCATTCCTCGCAGGCCGTAAAAAATGAACTTATCTTTTCTCAGCACGGGTTTTTTATATTTACTGCCTTTATCTCTGCTCCCAATAGTTATCCATCTGTTTTTCCGCAGAAAACCCAAACATATAAAATTCAGCTACCTCAAGTTCATAAAACTCGCTGCCAATAATGTAACCCCGAGAAAAAAACTCCAGCAGTGGCTCCTTCTTTTAATCAGGTGCCTCATATTGTTGTTCCTAGGCCTTGCCTTTGCCAAACCCATAGGTTACATTGGGGGAGTAAAACAGGAAAATAAAAACAAAAATATATTCATTTTAATTGACACGTCGTATTCGATGAGCCTTAATTCATCCGGCCAATCTACTTTTAATTCTTCAAAGGACCTGGCAATCTCAATAATCGACAAGTTGATCCCGCCAAAGCAGAGAGCAATTAATAAGCAAATAGGCGTTATACTCTTTTCAAACTATGTAGAACAATACACCGGCCTAACAAATGACACTGAATACTTAAAGAAGTTCATTTTACAGGCCCAGCAAAGTTATAATCCTACGGATTTAGTTCCTGCGTTTAAATACGCTTACGAGCTTTTTTATGAACAGCCCGATACAAACCGGGCCATTATCGTTATTACAGATATGGCAAAGCACATTGTTGCCGAAGACAATGCCCTTATATCAGACGGCGTTGAAAAATATAATTCAAATATCCAGGTTATTTTTGTCGACGCCCAGAATAATACGGTTGATAACATTGCCGCAGAAAAAACAACCCTGCTTGAAGAACCGCTGAGGTTAAATGTGGATATAGAAAACTTTTCAGGTTCTCAACAGTTAATACCCGTAAATTTGTCGATCAGGGACAAAAAGGTCTGCGACAGCACTGTCAGGCTGGATCCTAAAAAAGTAACAAGCTATGAAATCAATTTCACTGAAAAACAACAGGATGAGATTTACGGCAATGTAACAATACAGGAAGACGCTTTAAATATAGATGACGCCTGCTATTTTGTTTATCCGATCAAAACCCAGAAAAGAGTTTTAGTAGTAGACGGCGACCCTAAATTTGGTTTTGGCGTCAACAGCGAATCTTATTATGTTAACACGTCATTAAGCGGAATAGAAAACGACAGGTTTTCAGTTAAAGTCTGCAATCTGCAGGAATTTGAAGATGAAAATGAAATAGACAAATACGACAGCCTTATATTATGCAATCTTGAAGAAATCTCGGAAAAAAGTGTTGGCCTCATTGCAAAGTTCTCGGACGCTTCGAGGCAAAAAACCGTCCTGCTTTTTCTTGGGGATAAAGTTAACCCTGAGAATTATCCAGGGTTACTCAATGAAAATATCGGCACGATCCAGGAATCCCAGATGTACATTGCTGACTATAAGAATGCCGTAAATCTTTTTAAAGATATCGATAATTTTGAGCTTGATAAAGTAAAAGTGACTAAATACTTCAAGTTGAACACAAGTTTCTCGAACGTTCTTCTGCAATTGGATAACGGCGATCCGCTCTTGATAGAAAAGACCATGAATAATTCCAAGTTATTCATTTTCGCATCTACTGCAGACCGAGAATGGACTAATATGCCTTCTAAACCGTTTTTTCCGTACTTTATCAGGTCTATTATTGAATCCACCTCGCTGGTTGCCGACAAAAAAGAAAGCTATATTTTTAACGCAGGCCAGCCGATAAAATTCACCCCGGAATTTAGTTTCACTTCCGCCGTCTTTATGCTGCCTGGCGGTGAGACGGCTCCGGCAAAAATAACGCCTAAAGCGCCCTTGAGGGAAATATCCCTGGACAAAACCCAGAAACCCGGAATTTACGAACTGCAATTATTTTCCAATTCAGGAAAAGTTTCAAAGTATTTTGCTGTTAACCTTCAAAACATTTCTTTAGAGAGCAGCCTGGAAAAGATTGATACAGGTAAATTAAATAAGAAGTTTCCTAAAACCAGGGTTTCTTTTTTGAAAGCGGATAAGGATGTCCAGCAAAAAATATTCACAATAATTGAAGGCAAGGAACTGAGTAAAGAATTCTTTATTTTGATTCTTGTGCTATTACTGCTGGAAGTCATTTTGGCAAACATAAGGATATGACATGAAACAGATAATAATCATTTTTTCAGTCATTTTTCTAGTGATAACAACGGGTTTCGCTTCGCAGTCAAACCGCCTTGTATTTACCCAATTGCAATACAACGGCGATTGGGACCCGTATTATTCGGAATATCCAGATATACTTAATTTCCTTACTTTAACCACCAGTATTGAAGTGCTCCCGGAAAGGCGCGTGGTGAAATTAAATGATGACCTGCTATTTTCTTCTCCCTTATTGATTATGCTCAACAGCGGTAAATTCAGCGGGTTCTCCCAGTCAGAGCGCGATACGCTTAAAAAATACATTAACGGCGGAGGCATCCTGTTCATAGAAGACTCAACCGGCAGCAAATACTCCGATTTTGACAAAAAAATCCGCAAAGAGCTTGAATACATCCTGCCGGATAAGCGTTTAACAAAATTGCCTAAAGAGCATGCCTTATTCAGGGCTTTCTATTTACTGCGCGGCCTGGCCGGCAGATACATAACCAACAACTATCTTGAAGGCATAGATTTATCAGGCCGGACGGCAGTAATATATTCAGAAAACGATATGTTTGGCGCGTGGGTACGGGACAGATTTGGGAATTATTTCCTTGAATGCGTACCGGGGGGCGAAAACCAGAGGTTTGAGGCGCAGAAACTCACTATCAACCTGCTGGTATTCAGCGTTACAGGCACATACAAGAATGATTTTATACATAAAAAATTTATTGAAGAGAAACTAAGAAGATAAAATGCTGCTGACCAACCCGGGCTTTATAACTGTTTTTTTGATGGTTTTAGTTTTTGTTATCAGTTGTATAGTGATAGCCAGAAAAAAAACAACAATAAAATACCTGCTGATAGCGCTGAGGCTGTTGTCGCTGCTGACGTTAATATTCCTTATTTTCGAACCCACGCTGCTTTTTTACGAAAACAAAACCAAACCCCGCATTGCCGTGCTTGTAGATACTTCGCGCAGTATGGGCTTCTCAGGAAGAATAGGCGCAGTAAAAAAATTCTTCAATAAAAACCTTTCGCTTATTCAAAAATATTTCATCACTGATTTCTACCAGTTCTCAAAGAACACAGGTTCAATTAAAGATATTGAGCTGAAAAACCTTGAGGCCAGGGGCACGGCTACAGACATCACAGCCGCATTGGACAATGTATGCGCCAGCAATAATTATGACGCTGTTATGCTTTTATCGGATGGCATTAATAACTCGGATAAAAACATTAAGAACGTATATAGTTCCATCAAAGTACCCGTAATAGGACTGTATCCGGACGAGCCTGACGCGCCCAAAGACCTTGTTTTAATTGATATTAAAACCGCAGGTTTCGTATTTAAAAATGTGCCGACGCAAATAACAGTAGGTTTCTATAGCAGCGGTTTTCAGGGAAGAGAAGTCAAAATCTACCTAAAAAAGGGCAAGGAAATACTGGCTTCAAAGCGCAAAACAATCGACGGCTCTTACCAGGAAGTCAGTTTTGACTTTACTTCCGCTAAAATCGGCCTTGAAACTTATTCGATAGAGCTTGAACCGCTGCCCGAAGAAACAGTCCTTTCAAACAATCACAAAGAATTTAATATCGAAACCATAAGGGAAAAAATCCGCGTGCTTTATATCTGCGGCCAGCCCAGCCCGGAATATTATTATTTAAGGCATTTTATTAAATCAAACCCTTCCTTTGAACTCGTTTCTTTTGTAATCCTGCGCAACCCGGAAGATGTGGCAGTAGTGCCGGACGAACAGCTCTCGCTGATTCCTTTCCCTGAGAGGGAAATATTTACGCGCGATTTATATGATTTCGATGTTTTTATTTTGGAAAACTTTAATTCCGCAAAGTTTTATATTCCTTCAGAATACATGATAAACATAAACAGGTTCGTTAAAGAAAAAAACGGCGGGTTTTTAATGATTGGGGGAAATAGCGCCTTCGGAAAAGGAAGTTATAAAAATACCCGGATGGAAGAAGTTATTCCTGTAATTATGGATGACCCGTCCGAGCCTTTTGAAGAAGGTTTGTTTAAAATAAAACTGGCAAATTACAACCACCCCATTGTAAATATTACAGATGATCAACCCAGCCTGGACCAGGCCTGGTCAGCCCTGCCTGAGCTTGACGGGTGCCAGCGTTTAAGGGCAAAGCCCGGTTCAACTGTACTTGCAGTCAATCCCTATTTAAAACTGGACGGGCAAAATGCAGTTTGTATGGCTGTGCAGGAAATAGGAAAAGGCAGAAGCATGGCAATGGGCATTAATACTACCTGGCGCTGGTTGCTGGGCAAAGCGCAGGAAGGCAAGAGCGGCTCACAATACACTAAATTCTGGGAAAATGTTCTTTACTGGTTGAGCGGAAGCGAGCAAACCAGGGAATTCAGGATTTCTGTTGAGCAAAAAAAGTATATTCCTGACGAAGAGATCAAGTTTAAGCTGATTATACTCAGCGAAAAGCTAAAAAAATCTGTACCTGTTGTAACGCTGGCTGACCCGTTATCCAGATTGACACAGATAGAAAACCTGACTAAAGTTCCTGAAGGGTGGGTCGGCCGCTTTACGCCGTCAACTACCGGCAAATATGAAATTAAAGCGCAGATAAAAACCACAGGCGCCTTAAAAGGTTCTATGATTTCAGAAGATAAAAGATCAGTGATTGTTATGGCTGATGCCAATACCGAGGATTATGATTTGCAGGTCAACGACAAATTGATGAAAGAGATAGCTTTAAATACAAAAGGCATTGCTTCAACATTGGATGATTTTTCTATAAATGATATGAATCAGGCTGTAGGTAAGAATATTCACCCGGTTATTAAGAAGCAATTGTCATTAGCCTTGTTCCCGGGTTTTTATTTTGTTATATTTTTATTGCTGGCAATTGAGTGGATAATCCGCAGGCTAAAGGGATTATAATAAAGTAATTGCAGATTCTGTTTTTGTATATGACCTCACTGACAAACCGGCAGGCTTGAAGAAATTAAGAGATTTAACACACTAATATTAAAAATGCTATAATGCATAATGAAAAGAGGTGCAATAAATGGGAAAAACTCTAAGTATTATAATTCCTGTCTACAACGAAGAAGATAACATTAAACGGCTTTATCTTGAATTGAAGGAAGTTATTGAAAAAATTGATTATAAAACCGATGTTGTATTTGTAGATGACTCGTCAAAGGATAGAACCTGCGATGTTCTGGATGAAATTGCGAAAGAAGACAAGAAAATTAAATTGATACGGTTCAGTAAAAATTACGGCCAGACTGCCGCTATATCCATGGGTATACGCAATTCAAACGGAAATATTATTGTGCTTATGGACGGCGACCTCCAAAATGACCCGAGGGACATACCTCTTTTGCTTGAATTAATAGAAGAGGGTTATGATGTAGTCAGCGGCTGGAGAAAAAACCGGCAGGATAAACTGATTACCAGAAAGTTTCCAAGTTTGGTGGCTAATTCGATAATCTCATATTTTACAGGTTTGAAAATACATGATTTTGGCTGTACTTTAAAAGCCTATGAACGGGAAGTTTTGGGAAAATACGCTATTTACGGTGAAATGCACCGCCTGTTGCCTGCTTATTGCTATTGGCAGGGCGCAAAAGTAACGGAAGTTGTAGTCAATCACAGAAAAAGAATACACGGCAAATCAAAATATGGGATTAACAGGACCCTTAAAGTTGTGCTTGACTTGCTGGTGATTAAATTCCTGCTTTCTTATCTAACCCGGCCCATTTACATTTTCGGGGGAATAGCGCTATTTTTGTTTTTGGCAGGGTTCGTTATAAATGGTTTTGTAATAGTAAGGAAATTCTTTTTTCAAGGCGACTGGTTAAGCCCTTTGTTTTTTATAGGGTTCCTGTTATGGTCTGTCAGCGTTATTTGTTTGCTGTTAGGCCTGGTAATGGAAATTGTGGTAAGGTTTTACCTTGAATCCAAAGAGGAATTGCCTTTTAAAGTATCAAAAAAGGTTAATTTTTAATTAAATCATTCCGGAGGGGTAAATGTCGAAAAAAGTTCTATTGCTTACTGCCAGTTACGGCACGGGGCATGGCACAGCAAGCAAATTTGTTCAAAAATCATTAAATGAACTTTTCAAGGATGAAATTGAAACGAAGATAGTTGACTTTCTTAAAGTTAATTCAAAAGAAGGGCGCATCCATATTTTTGAAAAGATTTATAACTGGACGATGGAAAAACCGCATGTCTGGGATTTTATATTTGATATTTCAAACGGGCAGCTTGCCCATTTCTATTTTACTAACATTTTCCCGAAGTTTTTTAAAAATATGTTTGATATCTTTGACGCCGAAAAACCCGACTTGTGCGTCACTTCGCATCCTTATTGGAATTTCATAATTGACCTTTACAATAAAACAAGAAAAAATTCTAAAGAAAAAGCGTTGAGATATATATGCATAGTAACGGATTCCACCGAAATACACAGGACCTGGGTAAGCGAAAACACAATGAATTACATGGTTTGCGACAGTGAATCCAAAGAACTCATGATAAATAAATATAAAGTTCCCGCAGAAAAAATACGCATTACCGGTTTCCCTGTAAATCCTGACCTGGGAAAACCCCTGGACCGGGACGCTTTTTTACGCAGTTTGGAACTGAACCCGAAAATGCTCACTCTGCTTTTTGTTGTAGGCCTGGGAGATGTGAAGAAATTTATCCGGATAATTGAGTATCTTGCAGGTTCGAAAAGCAAGAATTTTCAGGTGATTATAATCACCGGGAAATATAAAGTAATTTATGACGAGCTTGCTAAAAAAACTTTCGAACATCCGACAAAAGTAATCGGCTGGACTGACAAAATGCCGGATTTTATCAGATCCTGTGACCTGGTAATTTCTAAATGCGGAGGAGCTATTGTGATGGAAACCCTTGCCTGCGGCAAGCCGGTTTTTATTCCGGTTTTCACCCCCGGCCAGGAAAGGGGAAATGCAATGCTGCTAAAAAAACATGGTTTTGGTTTTGTTGAAGAAAAATATGAAAAAATAGCGGGCCTTTTGGATAACATAATTTCAAATCCTAAAACCGTATATGACATGCAATCCAAAATACAGCAATACAGCAAACCTTTTGCTTCCCAGGACATAGCCAGGTTTATCAAAACAATCATTTGATGGCCGATAACCTGAATTCTTTCCTTCAAGCAGTCAAAAAAAGAAGAAATACTTACATATTATGCGAGCATGCCCTTTTTTTCATCGTAGTCAGTGTATCCAGCCTTGTTTACCTCTCGTTTCTTGATTACTGCCTGCCTTTAGCGCAAGCATTCAATTATGTTTTTTGGTACATATTTTTAGCGCTTTGTATATTTACCATACTGCGCGGTTTTGCAATGGCTAAAATAAAGCCGGAAGAAATCATACTGGAAATACAGAATAAAATTCCATTTTTGAAAGACAGTTATTTAAATGCCTGGCAGATAAAAGACAAACTTCCGCAGGCAGAATCGATGGGAATTTCGGTTGAGTTGTCCGAAGAATTTATTGCCTCTACCAGCAGGGCACTAAACCCGGTTCAATTGAGAAAAATAATTAATTTTAAGGATTTATCCTGGTTTGGTTCTTCGCTGATTGCGCTGGCCCTTATAATATGTTCTTTTTGGCTGAAAACTCCGGAAATACTAAGAGATAATTCACTAAAGTTTATTATGCCTTATAACTCAATAGAGTTTGACAAGTATGTTAAAGTGTTCCCGGGAAATGCCAGCCTGCCGTTAGGAAGCGATTTCGAAATTTCGGCAGTTATTCCGGAAAATTCTTCATACCAGCCGCAATTATTTATAAGAATGAACAATTCCGATTGGCTGCAGGCAAAAATGAACCAATCCCAGCACAGGTTTGTTTCCGATAAAATCCACCTGATTTCAAAGGTAAATTATTACATAAAATGGAAAGCGTTGAGAAGCTCCAATTATTCTGTTGTGCCGGTACCTTTGCCTAAACTGGGCGATTTCCATATTACGTACTATTTTCCTTCCTACACGGGGATGACCAGTAAAGAGGGCAAAATGTTCGGCGACAGGCCCCTGCTTCTAGGCGCCAGGATAGAGTTTAGCGCTGCTGCAAATAAAACCTTAAAAAATGCAGCTTTACTGGCCAATTACGGAAGAAAAATACCTTTAAGAATTAGTTCCGGAAACAAAATAAAGGGAGAGCTTATTATAGAAAAAGACGGGGAATGCTGGTTTGAGCTTATACCTGAGGACGGTGTTATTGACCCGTCTCCGGCGCATTATCCTCTATTCATTACCAAAGACAGAGAGCCAAGGATAACTATTCTTTCCCCGGCTGCAGACCTTCTCGTAGCACAGGATGCTAAACCAAAAATAGTTTATAAAGCCGAGGATGATTTTGGCGTTTCAAATATTGAATTAAGGTGGTCCGTAAAAAATTTGGGGATAGCAAACAAAACGCCGGAAAAATCCATGGAAATTAAAAGATTAAATTCGGTAAAGAATGAACTCACGGATGAATATGAATGGGCTTTATCGGAAATTGACGTAAAACCAGGAGACATAATTTCTTATTTTCTCAAAGTATATGACAATGATACGATTACCGGCCCGAAATCTTCCCTGTCGGACATATATACCCTGGAAATTTATAATTATGAAACCGAGCACGCAAAGGTTGAGGAAGGGTTAAAAAAATTCCGCGAAGATATGCTTAACGTCCTGGGCGAGCAGATAAGCACAAAAGAAAAACTT